>Ga0208040_1000108_pt1 | contig 114952 bp, 116 predicted proteins | sample AD_UKC083_MetaG_FD_184431 | JGI IMG/M metagenome (GOLD analysis project Ga0208040, IMG submission 184431) | Active sludge microbial communities of municipal wastewater-treating anaerobic digesters from USA - AD_UKC083_MetaG (SPAdes) (version 2) | ecosystem: Engineered > Bioreactor > Anaerobic...
ATGGCGATCTCAAAGGGAGGATCAGGTCTGGCCTGCCGGCACGGTCAGTCAAGGATCTGGAGAAGAAGACTCGCTCCTTCATGAGGACCTTGGTGAAGAGGCCACACCATGTGAGGAATTACTTCAGACATCCATCAGTCGCTTATGCAGCATGAAAGGTTCGCATGTTTAGTTGCCGGAGCAATAAGACACAAGTCACTGTTTATAAAGATCGATTTCTTTTTTATGCAGGTGAAAATCGTGGTCCGCAGGAAGGGGTGCCAACGCTACTCTGTCACCGTGAACGATGCACTGCCGGATACGGTGCCGGCTATACGCAGCACGACCTGATAGGACCCCGGCGGCAGGCCGGGGAAAAACCACCACCTGGTCCAGTTTCTCGGGACATAATCCCTGCGGGTCTGCACTATCGTGCCCGAGGCGGCATCGATCAGTTCGATGGTGACGTTGCGTTCGCCGCAACCGGTCACGACCACCGTCGGGACGTCCCCGGGTCCGAAGGTGTCGGCCCCCTTGGTATAGACGCCTGCATCGACGTCACCCTTGTGGGACATGTGGACGCCCTGGTCAGGGGCACTCGCGCAGGATGTGACGAGGAAGAGCAGCAACAGGGCACCGATGGTTGTGAACCGCCTTTTCATTGCAGCAATAGGATAGACGGAAGACCGCAAAGTGTAAAGCCCAATGCACGGGCCTTCACGATATCTCTACATGGCGGAAGCGCAAGGGAATCGAACCCTCCCCAGACGCTCGTCGCGCCCGACACCGGATTTGAAGTCCGGGGGACCCACCAGGACCCGTCCGCTTCCGCCTGGCACCATAGCATACTCATGAGGAGATGATCAACGTCCTGCAAGCAGGCCACCCTCATATCTTTTTTGTATCTTGACACCCCGTGGGCAAGCTGTCTTTGATAATGGCATGTCGACACGGATGATGCTCTGCCTGGCCCTGTCTCTCCTCCTGCACGTGGCCATCCTCATCCAGCCCATCATGATCATGGCGAGACAGGCACTGGGCGACCGGCCGAATGTGCCTGTGAGGCTCGTGAGCATCCCGCCGGAACTGATGAAACCCATCGAGGAGCTTGCGCAGCAGGATGAGGCGCCGCTTCCCGATGAGGAGGAGATGGAGGGCGGCGTGAGCTTCGTCGCCGAGGGCGGCGTGGCAGTCGGATATCTCGACCACCTCAAGGTAAAGATATTCCGCATCTGGGAATATCCCGAGGATGCCATCTTCAAGGGCGAGCAGGGAAGGGTGAGCATAGTGTTCGTGCTCAATGACAGGGGAGAGGTCATGGACATCGGCGTCCTGAAGAGCTCCGGCTCCATGAGCCTCGACTCCGCAGCCATGGCCGCCATCGAACAGGCTGCCCCCTTCGGGCCTCTGACCGAGAACAAGGGGGAAAAGACCCTGAAGGTGACAGGGCACTTCGCCTATGTGCTCGATTGACCTTCGATGGGGGCCGGCGAGATGTCGACCCTGACTAGTTTTTTACGACAGGGTCAGGCCACGCGAACCCAGGATCCCTGCGTCTCGCCGAAGCGCCTCTTGGTTCTTGCATAACTTCCTGCAAAGGGCTAAAGAGCGTGGTATGCGGTTTTTGCTGACCAATGACGATGGCATCTACGCGCAGGGCCTCGCAGCCATCAAGCAGGAACTCGAGAAGGTCGGCGAGGTCGTTGTCATCGCCCCTGTCACCGAGCAGTCGGCAGTGGGTCATACCATCACCATATCAGACCCTCTCAAGGTGATCCCCGTCCACCGGTCGGGGGGGTTCTACGGCTGGGGCATCACCGGCTCACCCGCGGACTGCGTGAAGCTGGGGATCTCGTGCATCATGGAAGAACCTCCCGATGTGGTGGTATCCGGCATCAACAAGGGAGAAAACGTGGGCATCAACGTGCTCTATTCAGGCACGGTCTCCGCCGCCACCGAGGCGCTCATCCTGGGATACACCGGGATCGCCCTGTCCGTGGACAACTACCTGAGCCCGGACTACCGGGCCGCGGCCGCCTTCGGGGCCGGTCTTGCCGGCATGCTCGCCCACAGGCAGGTCAAACTGCCCTGTGCCCTGAACGTGAACTGTCCCTCCGGGCCGCTGCAGGAGGTCAGAGGAGTGCGCGTCACCCGGCAGGGCGAGTCCCGTATCGTGGACGAGTTCATGAGGCGGGAGAGCCCCCGGGGAACGATCTATTACTGGCAGGGAGGCTGGACCCGCATCATTGACGAGGCCGAGGACACCGATGCGGTCTGCCTGAGGAACAGGATGATCTCGGTGACCCCCATCCACTACCGCCTGGGCGTCCAGGCCGAAGGTGTCGCGTCACTGAAACAGGCCGATCTGGAGAGACTGCTCCATGGAGATTGAGCTGCTCGAGGAAAGGCTGGGGTATACCTTTACCGACAAGGATCTCCTGAGGGAGTCCCTCATGCACACCACCTATGTGAACGAGCACCGGGAGCTTGCCGGCAGGGACAACCAGCGCCTGGAATTTCTTGGTGACACGGTGATCAGCTCCATCATCACGGCCCGTCTCTTCCACCTGTTTCCTGAAGAGAAGGAAGGCCCCCTCACCAAGAAGAGGGCCGAACTCATCAACGAGGGTGCCCTCTCCAGGATCGCCCGGTACCTGGGCTTGGGCAGGTTCCTGTACCTGGGCAAGGGCGAGGAGATGGACGGCGGGAGGCAGAAGGCGTCTCTCCTCGCCGACGCGTACGAAGCCGTTGTGGGCGCCATCTTCCTCGACAGTTCCTACGAGACGGCCTCTGCAGTCATCGAGAGGCATTTCGAGGAGGCCTTCGGCACCTTCGAGGAGGTCTCCATAACCGATTACAAGAGCCTCCTGCTCGAGTACTGTCAGTCACAGTTCAAGGCCCTGCCCAGGATAACGGTGGTTGGCGAACGCGGACCGGAGCACGAGAAGGAATTCGAGGTCAGCGTGGCCATGGACGGCGGCGTTATCGGCCGGGGCGTGGGCAAGAACAAGAAACAGGCTGCGCAGGAGGCATGCAAGGAGGCATTGAGATTGCTGGATTACCCCCTGTAGTCATCCCGGTCTTCATCTCGAACCTGGGGTGTCCCCACCGGTGCCTGTTCTGCGATCAGAGGCAGTTCTCGCCCCCAGTGCAACCCGATGAAATACCGCTCGTCGTGGAACGGTTCATCGACGGGTGCGCATCCGGCCGATCCCGCAGGCGCATCCTGGGATTCTTCGGCGGGTCCTTCACCGGTATGGAGCCCCGGTTCCTGCGGGACTACCTGGAGGTGACCCGGGGTCTTGTCGACGATGGGCATATCCATGCAGCCAAGGCCTCCACACGGCCCGACATGGTCACGGAGGAGGTCATCGACCTGCTCTGGCGGTCAGGATTCGAGGAACTGGAAATCGGCGTCCAGTCCATGGACGACGCCGTGCTGGCCGCGAGTGCGCGCGGGCACACCAGCGATGACTCCGTACGCGCCTGCACGCTGGTCAGGACGTCCGGCATGCGCCTCGGCATCCAGCTCATGCCCGGCCTGCCCGGCGAAGGTATCCCTTCCTTCAGGCGGACCGTCGACGAAGTGCTGCGGCTGAGACCCCATACCGCGAGGATATACCCCACCGTGGTCCTGGAAGGTACGGCGCTGGAGAATCTCCACCGTCTGGGCGACTATGAACCACTGACCCTGGAGGAGGCGGTCGACAGGGCGCTTCATGCAGCGATAAGGCTTGAGACACAGGGATGCACCATCCTGCGCATGGGCCTGCCCCAGTCGCCGGCGCTGAAGGTGGCCTCCGGCCCCTTCCACCCGTGCTTCGGGTTCCTCGTCAGGGCCCGCGCCTACAGGTTCATGGCGGCACGGGCGATCAGCATCCTGGGAGAGGGCTGCAGACTGGTCGTCAACCCCCGTGATGTCCCGGAACTCGTCGGGTATCGCCGCGGGACCGCCAGGGAGTTGAATTTTTCATACAGTTTTAATGAGACAATACCGAGGGGTACTATCAGGGGAGATGCCGCGCCAGAAAGTACTTGTATCCAACTACAGGATATTTTAGAGTATATTCTATGAAATCACTCATTGTTGATGTGCATTCCTTGCCGGTCCTGCCGGAGATTGCGGATTCGGTGATCAGAATGGCGCTTGACGAGGAGGTCTCGGTCAGCAAGATCGCCGACCTCATCGAGAAGGACCAGGCCCTGACGGCGCGCATCCTGTCGCTCGCGAACTCGAGCTTCTACAAGCGGTCCCGCCAGGTACACACGGTCAGGGAAGCGGTGGTGGCCATCGGTGCAGAGGCAGTCAGGACGCTGGCACTGGGGCTGTGCGTGCTCAACATGTTCCCCTCCAAGAAGGATTCGGCCCTCGACCACAACCAGTTCTGGAGACACTGCTTCGGCTGCGCCGTCTACGCGGAAGCCATGATGAACGAACTGGCGCCGCAGTTCCGTGCAAAGGCGTTCTGTGCAGGGCTGCTCCACGATATCGGAAAGCTGGTCCTCGATGTGGTGCGGCCCGGTGAATACGCTTCGGTCGTGGAGAAGGCGGGGGACGGCTCCCGGCCCCTCGAGGAGCTGGAGAGGGACATGCTCGGGACCACCCATGCCGAGGTCGGTCGGGACGTGCTTGCCCACTGGAAGCTGCCCCGGCTCTACGAGGAGACCGTCTGGTGCCACCATGCGCCCGTCAAGGTCATTGACGAAGACCAGTTCAGGGTATCGGGCATTGTGCACATAGCCAATATCCTTGCCCACATGACGGGCATAGGGGCGTCGGGGAACATGTACCCGCCACAGGTCCCTGCATCGCTCATCAGGAGGCTGTCCCTGAGCGAGCAGGTTCTCGACGGGCTCATGGCGAGCGTCCCGAGGCAGATCGATTCGCTCTGCGAGGACATCGGCATAGGCAAGCCAACCGAGGGGCTCTTCTCCCTGGTGAACAGGGCCGGCATGAGACTCTCGGAGATCTCCATGAGGCTCCAGCAGGAGAGCCTGGTCACGGGCGTCGCCCGGAGGCGCTCCGATATTCTGCTCACGGTCCTCAGGGAACTCAACAACACCTCCAAGATCACGGACGCCCTGGCCCGGGCCGCCGAGACCCTGTTCAAGGCAGGGCTCATCAAGGGGTTCATGGGGGGGTTCAGGCTGGGCGACACCAACCTGGTGTTCGAGCACCGGGAGGGCTCCTCGCCCAGGTTCATCAAGGTGGGCGATGCGGAGGTCAAGACCCTGGCCATCGAGGGTGGGTATTCCGCCGGCATGAGTCTGCCCTCGGGCGTGTTCGTCTACCTCGACCTGAGCGACATGGACCTCGGGGACGACCAGGATTTCATCTCGTCGCTGATCACCGCGGTGGCATCCTCCCTTCGTCGCATCCACGCGGAGAACGCCCTTTCCCAGGAGAAGACGCTGCTCAGGCAGGCCCTCAGGACGGCATCGCAGGAGAAGCAGAAGACCGAAGAGCTCATGGAGCTGAACCGGGAGCTCATGAGCTCCTCCACCATCGGCCTGTGCCTGGTGGAAGAGAAGAACCTCGTCCGGATCGAGAACCCCGTGTCCCGGGAAATCAGGGATCTCCTGGGCGTGCCTGGCGATGACCTGGCCGCTTCCCTGGATGCCTCGACGGACAAGGGCGCGGCGCTCCTCAAGGAGGCCCTCGGCGCCAGGAAGGTCAGAGACGTGTTCTGGGCGCGGGACGGGAGGACCTTCCGGATCGCCGTGCGCCCGGTGTCGAACGGTTCGCTCATGCTGCTCGCCCTGTGGGATATCACGGCAGAGCTCGAAGAACAGAAGCGGACCCTGGCCTATGCCAAGATGTCCGTGGTGGGCTCGCTGGCAGCCTCCATGGCCCATAACATGAAGAGCCCGCTGGGGGCCATCCATGGGTTCGCGAGCATCATCAGGGACGACCTCAGGCAGAACCGGATCAGGGTGCTCCGCGGCAACGAGGAGGACCAGGACCTGCCTGACATGCTCGGCAACATCATCACCGCCTCGGAGAACCTTCTCAAGATCGTCAACCAGCTCCTGGGCTTCACCAGGAAGTGGGAGAGCCCGGAAGGGGAGGTCGGGCTGGAGGGATTCGTGGAAGGCGTCTTCCAGCTCATCGGCGCACAGGCGAGCGCCGGGGGCATCGCCCTGGTGAAGGATGTCGAGCCGGCTCAGGTCCGCATGAAGGCTGAGGCCATGGAGCAGGTCGTCATCAACCTGCTCATGAATGCGATCAACGCCTCGTCGAAAGGTTCACAGGTCCTCGTGAAGGTAGCCAGGAAGGACAACGGCATAGAGCTGGCCGTCGTCGATCACGGCATCGGCATGGACGCGGAGCAGGTCAAGAAGATATTCGACCCCATGTACACCGCATGGCCGCTCAAGACCGGCATGGGGCTGGGGCTGTGCCTGGCCAGGGAGATCGTCGAATCGATGGGGGGCAGGATATCCGTGACCTCGAGGCTTGCGGAAGGATCCACATTCACGGTATGGATACCGGAAGGCAAGGAAGCGTAATGGAACAGAGGATTCTGATCGTCGAGGACGACCTTGTTTTCAGGAACTATCTCTACCAGGTCCTGAAATATGATTACGACGTGACCGCCGTACCCGGTCCGCTGGAGGCCATCAGGGCCATCCAGGAGAAATCCTTCACCCTCATGATCACCGACCTCCGCATGCCCGACATGGACGGGAGGGCCCTGGTGGAAAAGGTCCATGCCGAGCTCGACCCGGACATGATGGTCATCGTCATCACCGCCTTCGAGGACGACTGGCCCATGGACCAGGCCATGTCATCCAATGTGTTCAGGTATCTCCGCAAGGGCGCCTTTCTCCCGAGCGAGCTCAAGCAGAACGTGGACAAGGCGCTGGAGGTGAGGGGCTCCATGGTGAGCCTCAGCGAGTACAGGAAGAAGGCGGACCTGTCAGACATCGACGAAAAGACGAGGCAGGTCGAGGAGCTCCAGACACGGCTCAGAAAGCTCACCGATCACGCCAAGGACATGATCGTGTGGCTCGACGCCGGCTGCACCTGCGTTTACAGCACTGCCGAAGCGGAGAGGATGCTGGGATATGCCCCGGGCAGCCTTCAGGGCACGAAGCTTTCCTGGGACGACATCATCTACGCCGACGACCGGAATGTCCTCGACAAGTTCAGGAGACTCATCAGGGAAAGGGCGGAACGTGACGAGGGAGAGGTGAGGGTGTATTCCGGGTCGAGGCAGGTTCTCCATCTCTCCTACCGCGTCTTCCTCGACTACGACGACCATGGGGCGCTTGCCGGGATCGACATCGTGGCCGAGGACATCACCCAGCAGAAGGCGGCCGAACAGGAGCTCAAGAACGCCAACAGCAAGATCCAGGAATTCAACGAGCGTCTCGCAGGCGGCGTGAGCCAGAAGATACGGGCCTTGATGGAATCGGAGGAGCGCTACAAGCATATCGTTGAGGACTCGAGCGACATCATCTTCTCCCTCGACGGCGATGCGCGGATCGTCTACATGAACCGCAAAGGGCTCTCGACGCTCGGCATGACCCCGGACAAGGTCCACGGGATTCACTGCGGCGCGTTCATCACCGACGAGGCCTCCGAGAAACGCCTCCAGGAGATCATCGGCGCCATGAACGGCAGCGCCTATCATGAACCCTTCGACCTGGCCATAGACACACCGGCGGGGCGGAAGTACTACCGAGCCGACCTGGTCAGGATCGGCGACAGGGGCAGACCCGAGACGGTGTGCGTCGCCAGGGACATCAGCGATGACATCGCCAAGAAAAAGCGGCTGCAGCTCCTGTCCAACATAGAGCACTTCAGCGTCGACGCCCTCATCGGGCTCGACACCGCGGGCACGATCCTTTCCTGGAACAGGGGTGCGAGCGCCATGTTCGGGTGGCCCGAGGAGGAAGCCCTCGGCAGGGACCTATCCATCGTGGTGCCTGATGATGCCGTCACAGAGGCGCGGAACATGCTCTCCGGGGTGAAATCCTCGGGGCCGGTCAGGGAGCATGAGACGAAGTGGAAGACGAGGGCCGGTGACACGCTCGACGTGAGCGTCACCATGAATGCCCTGCAGGACGAGGCCGGAGAAATGTTCGGGATTTCCGCCATCGTCGTGGACCTGACCGAGAAGAAGAAGATGGAGACCGCCCTCATTCAGGCCGAGCGGCTCGCAGCCATGGGCAAGCTCTCGGCGAGCATCGCCCACGAGATCAACAACCCCCTCTACGGCATCAGGAGCTGCCTGAACCACGTGCTGGGCGCGGAGAAGGGGGCCATAGACCACCAGTTCGTCAGGCTCGCGGTCAAGGAAACCGACCGGATCGCGGACCTGATAAGGAACATGAAGGCCTTCTACCAGCCCCACGAGGGGAGGGCCCTGGAGGCGGACGTCGCCGAGCTTCTCCGGGAGGTCTTCATCCTCAACAGGAAATACCTCGAAGAGAACATGGTGAAGCTCGTGTTCAGCCCATCGAACGCCTTTTCCATCGAGTGCGTGCCGGACCAGGTCAAGCAGGTATTCATCAACGTCATCACCAACGCGGTCGAGGCCATGCCCGACGGCGGCGAACTCCACGTCCAGGCGCATCCGCTCGATGACGGCAGCGCGGTGGCCGTGACCTTCCGTGACACGGGTGTCGGCATCGCCCGGGAGGACGTGCCCCAGATCTTCGACATGTTCTACTCCAAGAAGCCCATGGTCAAGGGCGTGGGGCTCGGCCTTTCCGTGAGCTATGGCATCGTCAAGCGCCATGGCGGCACCCTGGAGGTTTCCAGCGAGCAAGGCAAAGGTACGACGGTGACGGTGACGCTCCCCCAGAGGACCCCCTTCGCGCGGCAGATGCAGCTCGATCTCACGTAGGCATGACCGATCGCTTCACCTCAGGGTTCGTCGCCATCATAGGAAGGCCCAATGTCGGCAAATCCACCTTTCTGAACCGGGTGCTCGAAACCAAGCTCTCCATCACCACGAGCAAGCCCCAGACCACGAGGGACCGGATTCTCGGCATCTACAACGCCCCGGACGCCCAGGTTATATTCCTCGACACGCCGGGGATCCACTCCCCGGACAAGGAGTTGAACAGGTACATGCTGGAGAAGGCCGTATCGACCATCCACGACGCCGACCTGGCGCTGGTCGTGGCCGACCCGCTCGAGACACCCGAGAAGCTCCGCAGCGTGATGGACCACGTATCACAGGCCGGCAGGGAGGCCATCCTGGTGCTCAACAAGGCCGACCTGATCGGGAGAGAGACGGCGCTGCACAAGCTCCGTGAGCTCGGGGCCGGGCACCGTTTCGTCCACTCCTGCGCGGTATCCTCCACCACGGGCGACGGCATCGATCCCCTCCTCGACGAGATCAAGGCCCGCCTGCCCGAGGGACCCCGCTATTTCCCCGAAGACATGATCACGGATGCATCCCTGAGATTTCTCTGCCAGGAGCTCATCAGGGAGAAGGTCTTCACGCTGACCTCCAAGGAGATCCCCTATGCGGTGGCCGTGGAGATCGAGGAGTTCCGGGAGACCGACCCGGCCCACATCGGGGCGGTGATCCACGTGGAGCGACCGTCTCAGAAGGCAATCGTCATCGGAGCCCGCGGCAGGATGCTCCGGGAGATCGGGACCCAGGCGCGCCACGAGATAGAACGACTCCTGGGGTGCAGGGTCTTCCTCGAGCTCTTCGTGCGGGTGAGCAGGGACTGGTCGAAGAATCCGAAGCGGCTCAGAGACCTGGGGTATCGATAATGCCGGTTGTAGCCATAGTGGGCAGACCCAACGCGGGCAAGTCGACCCTCTTCAACCTGCTCGTCGGGGAGCGCAGAGCCATCGTCGGCCCCCAGCGCGGCATAACCCGTGACAGGATATACGGCAGGTGGAACGTGGGCGAGGGGATGGAGGTCGACCTCGTGGACACGGGAGGATTCGACACCATCGGCGACATCGAGCACTCCGTGTCGGTGCGCGAACAGACCATGCTCGCCATAGCGGACGCGGACGTCATCGTCTGCCTCTTCGACGGACGGCAGCCGCCCACGCCCGACGACAGGGAACTGGTGAACATCCTGCGCAGGAGCAGTGCACAGGTGGTCTTCGCGGCCAACAAGGTCGACGACCCCTCGCTCTCCCACGTGTCCGCCGCGTTCTTCGAGCTGGGCATCGACGAACCCCTCGAGATATCGGCGCTCAACAGACGGGGCATTGCCGAGCTCAAGGATGCCCTGCGGCAGAAGCTGGGGACCCTCCTGACGCCTTCCATGGAGGAGGAGACCGGCGCTGTGCGCGTCAGCATACTCGGCAGGCCCAACGTGGGCAAGTCCATGCTGCTCAACCGGATCATCGGCCGGGATCGGGCCATCGTGTCGCCAGAGGCAGGCACGACCAGGGATTACGTGGACATTACGGTGAGGCACAAGGACAGGGACTACGTCTTCGTAGACACCGCCGGCATCCGGAGGAAATCCCGCATAGACGACTCCATCGAGCGCGCCAGCGTCATGCGGTCCCTGCAGAACATCGCCAAGTCCCATGTGTGCCTGCTGCTCGTGGATCCTTACGAGGGCATGACCGACCAGGACAAGAGACTCTGCGGCATCATCATGGACCATGGCAGGGCCTTCGTCGTGGTCGTGAACAAGTGTGACCTCGTGGGCGAGAAGGAGGCGAGGGCCATCAAGGAAAAGACCAGGCAAGCCCTCCGGTTCATGCCCGACGCACACGTGGTCTTCGCCTCGGCGCTCACCGGAGAGCACGTGGACAGACTCTATCCGCTCATCGACACGCTCTTCGGCAAGACGACGACACGGGTCTCGACGGGCAGACTCAACCGCCTCCTGTCAGACATCACCGCCTCCCACCCCCCCCCGCTGGTCAGGCACAGGCCCCTGAAGCTCTATTACATAGCGCAGACGGGCATCGTGCCCCCGCGGTTCCAGGTCGTGGTGAACCATCCCGACGTTGTCCCCGCAGCGTATTCCCGATTCCTCGCCCACTCCGTCAAGAAGGTCTGCGGGCTCGAGGGCATCCCCATCATGGTGCATTTCGCGGGAAGGAAGAAGGATTGAGGGAGACATGCCCTCAGGTACAACGGTGTTCCGCTGCCGGTGGTTGTAGGCAGGGACGTTCATCCGGTAAAGAAATGGAAAAGATTTCATTGCCGCTTGACATACCGCCGAGGATGTGTTTCTTTATATAGAAACACGGTGCCTCGAGGTTGCCCCGCCCAGGTCCTGCCTGCGGCGTGACATGAGACGTGCTGTGATGGAGTGGCGATCCAGGGATGTGTCAGGAGGCCTTGGGCGGGATCATCCGTCTCCCACGTGAACCAGGCAATCGTCGGAACGGGAAGAATGACGGCGTGCATAGAGTGAAGATGGCGACAACGAACCCACAATGGAGGATCATACATGAAGGTTTTTCTGAGAGAAGATGAGATACCCAGGCAATGGTACAACCTGGCTGCGGACCTCCCCACCCCCCTGCAGCCGCCGCTCGGCCCGGACGGCAATCCTGTCACCCCGGAGGCCCTGGCGCCGGTCTTTCCCATGAACCTCATCGAGCAGGAGGTCAGCCAGCAGCGGTGGATCGACATACCCGAGGGTGTACTCGAACTGCTCTACCAGTGGCGGCCGTCACCCCTCCACCGGGCGGTCTATCTGGAAAAGGCGCTCAAGACACCTGCGAAGATCTATTACAAGAACGAGGGCGTGTCCCCGGCCGGGAGCCACAAACCCAACACGGCCATTCCCCAGGCCTGGTACAACAAGCAGTTCGGCATCGAGAAGATCACGACCGAGACAGGTGCAGGACAGTGGGGGAGCGCCCTGGCCTACGCGTGTGCCCTCATCGGCCTGCAGTGCAAGGTTTTCATGGTGCGCATCAGCTTCGAGCAGAAGCCCTTCAGGAAGCTCATGATGAACCTGTGGGGAGCCGACTGCATCGCCAGTCCATCCACGCAGACCAAGGCCGGCCGCGACATCCTCGACAAGGACCCCGACACGCCGGGCAGCCTGGGCATCGCCATCAGCGAGGCCGTCGAGGCGGCGGTGACGGACCCCACCGGCAAGACGCGCTATTCCCTGGGGAGCGTGCTCAACCACGTCATGCTCCACCAGACCATCATCGGGCTCGAGGCCAAGAAGCAGCTCGAGAAGATCGGTGAGAAGAAGGTGGACGTGGTCATCGCCTGTGCAGGCGGTGGCAGCAACTTTGCGGGGACCGCCTTCCCGTTCGTCCTCGACAAGATCAACGGTGCCCAGATCGACATCATCCCCGTGGAGCCGTCGTCCTGTCCTACCCTGACCAGGGCCCCGTTCGCCTATGACCACGGCGACGTGGCCAAGATGACGCCGCTGCTGCCAATGCACTCGCTGGGGCATGAGTTCGTCTCGCCCCCCATTCACGCCGGCGGCCTGCGCTACCACGGCATGGCCCCGTTGGTGAGCGCCACCGTGGTCGAAGGCCTGACCACGCCGAGGGCCATGAACCAGCTCAAGTGCTACGAGAGCGCCATGCTCTGGGCCCGGACCGAAGGGTTCATCCCGGCGCCGGAAACATCCCATGCCATTGCAGCTGCCGTCGACGAGGCCATCAAGGCGAGGGAAGAGGGCAAGGAGAAGGTCATCCTCTTCAACTGGAGCGGTCACGGCCTCATGGACCTCAAGGGGTACGAGAGCTACATGGACGGCAAGCTCATGGACTACCCGCTGCCCGAGGAGGACCTCAAGCAGTCACTGAAATCCCTCGATGGCCTGCCCAAACCCAAGGTGGCAAAGACCGGCAGATGGTAGATGACCGCAGAACGAGATACGACGATTTGACGACCAGGTGCCCCATGCTGGGGCACCTGGTCCCCTTCACCTACTGCATGGAGCCGGCCTCGGATTTGCCGTGCCGGAGGATTCTGGACTGCTGGCACGAGCGCATCGATATCGCGGACTACCTGATGGAAGTGCTCTCTCCGGAAGAGTTCAAGGCCGTCGCCTCCCCCCCCAAGCAGAAGGTCTCCCAGCTCGTGGAGCTCATAGAGAGGGCGAAGAAGAACCGGTAGACCCCGCGATCGCCTCGAGCACCGACCTAGAAGATATCCGCCAGCACGTCCAGGGACGCGACGACCTTGTCGGGTTCCAGACCGAGAAGGCGCATGCTCTCCTCGAACGGTGCCGTATCCACGTGATCCAGCACGAATCCGGGAAGGAACTTCTGCGCAAGGGCATCCGCAAGGTACACGAGGCGGACGAGCAGCCTGTTGTTCTCTGCCTTGTCAGGGTGGTGGTGGAACAGCACCACGTCCTTGATGGCATCGGGGAGTTTCCAGTTCTCCGCGAGGTGGAGCCCTGCCAGATTGTGATCGATGCCGAAGATCTTCTGCTCCAGGACGCTCGAGTCCTCGCCGTGGCCCTGCAGGATCCGGTAGAAGAGGGGCTGGACGTGGGCCATGTACTGGTCGAGAACAACCTTTCCGATATCGTGGAGCAGGCCGGCCGTGTATGCGAGGTCCGGGCGGACGACCCCGGAGATCTTGGCAAGTCTCTCGCTGAGCCTTGCGATGGCAAGGGCATGATAGAAAAGTCCCCCGCGCATGAGGGAGTATCCCTGCTCGGAACAGACCAGCAGTTTCTCCGCCTGGGCGGTGATGATCAGCTGCAGCAGCGTGGTGCTGCCGAGGACCGCTATGGCCTCGTCGATGGCCTCGATCTTCCTCGGCATTCCCAGGTACGATGAATTGCAGAGTTTCAGGACCTCTGCGGTGAGCACCTGGTCTTTCCTGATCTCGGATGCAACCCTGGAGAAGTCGGTCCTGTCGTCGGCGATCATGCCCGCGATGCCCAGGGCGATCTGTGGGATAGGCTGGAGGTCTTCTATGGTCCGGCCGATCTCCGTCAGGGCCGGCATGGACATGGGTCTGGAGGATCTCTTGTGGATGTCCTTGATGACAGGCTCGATGGAGCAGGTGGCCCTGTCGACATCGAGCATGATGCAGAACCCCATGGTCCCGCTTGCCTCGAGAAACCTTATGGGGATGCCGTTCTCCTTGATGATCCCGAGCGTTATGTCCAGGGTGCGGCCCCCGATGTTCATGGTCAGATCCCGGCGAGAACTGGGGTCGATGAGGGCGCCCCCCGCTATGTGGGCCTCCATGTCCTCGACCCGGGCACCCTCTTCGGCCAGTGACCTGAGGAAGAGCGGTACGCCGGTGCTCGCATAGGATGAGAACTGGGACTCGGAGATATCGCACAGGGGCTCGGGGAGCAGGATATGGTGCATACCCCCGATACGGCGTTTCGTGTCGAGAATGGACAGGCCGACACAGGAACCGAGATAGGCCTTCATCTGGCCCGATCTCTTGATTTCCATGCCCCCGCTCGGCACGATGGTCATCATGGCTTCACCCCTGTCTGCGCATGCCGGACTGTTACAACCCTCATCGGCAGGGGCTGGTGAGAATATGAGATTTTAGACAGAGATATATCCTGAATTACATGGTGTGCTTATCGTGCCCTCCCACCACTGGGCACGGGATTACGGCCAGGAATAGAACCCGCCCTTGTTCTCAGATGTTCTCCGGTACACGACCACGGTGGGGTCCTCTGTCCCGGCAAGGGATTCCACGGTCTTCAGGGCGTCCTCGTAGTAGCCCACCTGGTCGATGAGGTGATACTTCAGGCCGGTGGATGCCGTCATGATCCGGCCGTCCTCGATCACCGCGAGATCTTCGGGCGTCACGGGGCGGATCGACTTCACCTTGGCGACGAAGTCCCGGTGGAATTCCTTCACGATACCCTCGAGGATGGCCCTGTCCTCCTCGTTCATGTCGCGCAGGAAGGTCCCGGAGTCCTTGAGCTTGCCCGAGGTCAGCGTCTGGTTCTTGATGCCGAGCTTGTCCATGAGACCCTCGAGGCTTATGGACGGAAGCAGCACACCAACGTTTCCGACCACCGCCGAGGGGAGGGCGACGATGCTGTCGGCGGACAGTGCCGCCATGTACGCCCCCGAGGTGCCCTGCCCGGTGATGCAGGCGACGACGGGGACCTTGTGTTTCTCCTTGAATGCCGTGATCTCCCTGAAGAGGAGGTCCGAGGCGGTGACTCCCCCCCCCGGTGAGTCGATCTTGAGGATGACGCCCTTGACGCGCTTGTCCTTCCCCGCGATCTCGGTGATTGCATCGATGCGTTCGAGGGTCCCCTGCCGCTGGATGAGACCGTCCCTCAGGGCCGTTGTCGTGATGGGACCGAGGACCTCCACAACCAGGATCTTCTCCGCGGAGCCTTCCTTGATCACCCGCTCTTCGAAGGGCTGGAACTGGAGTATGCCGCCCAGGTCCAGCGAGATGTACGCACACCCCTGAAAGAGGAGCATGCCTGCCACGAGGGGCACGAACGTTCTCAGAGACTGTCTAGTCATTGCGGATTTCACCTCCCACGGTTATTTCTGGGATAAGCAGGGTAGGCTGGGCGTCCGCCACCGGCACACCCTGGCCGTCCTTGCCGCAGGTACCGATGCCGAAGCCCAGGTCATTGCCCACCAGTTCGATGGAACTCAGAACCTTCGGCCCGTTGCCGATGAGCGTGGCGCCCCGGACCGGCTCGCCCACGGAACCGTTCTCTATGAGGTATCCCTCGGATATGTTGAAGACAAAGTCGCCGGTGACCGTGTTGACCTGGCCGCCCCCCATCTTCTTCACGAAGATGCCCCTTGCCGCCTTCTTCACGACCTCGCCCGGGTCCAGCGAACCGGGCTGGATCATGGTGTTGGTCATGCGGGGGACGGGCCGGTGGCGATAGGATTCGCGCCGGGCGTTCCCCGTCAGGGGCAGGCCGTATTTCCTGGCGCTGAGGAGGTCGGTCATGAACCCGGTGAGAACACCCTTGTCGACCAGCACTGATCGCTGCGTGGGGCTCCCTTCGTCGTCGCAGCCCATGCTTCCGCGAAGTCCCCTGATGGATCCGTCGTCGATGACGGTGATGGCGTGCGATGCCACCTGCTGGCCGAGCTTTCCCGAGTAGACGGAAAGGCCTTCGCCCGCCAGGTCGGCCTCGAGGCCGTGGCCGATGGCCTCGTGGATCATGGTGCCGCCCGCCTCGCTGGAGAGGACCACGGGCATGGGTCCGGCAGGCGCCCTCCGTGCCCTGAGGGTGGTGAGCGCCCTGCTGATGGCCTTGCGGGCGACCTCTTCCGGTGGGATCTCCGTGAACAGCTCGTACCCGCGGGAGCCCCCGACAGGCTCGTATCCGGTCTCCATCAGAGAATCGCGGGTGACGATGCCCTGGACCATGAAGACGAGGGAGTCCCGGGAGTCCTCGGCAATGAACCCCAGGGAGTTCGCGACAAAGACCCTTCTCGATCCGTCACCGTACATGACCCTGGCCTGGACCACGGAGTCGTCCATGCCCCAGGCCACGGTGTCGGCCTTCTGGACCTGGGCTATCTTGTCCCGGGGGCTGACGCCGCCCGGATCGATATCCATCTGGACGATCGAGACAGGGGAACGCTTCCGCAGCGATATGCCTCCGGGGAAGCTGCCTGCCCTGACCGCCGAGGCCACGGTGTCGGCCAGGTCGTCGAGCGACGAGGCGTCGTTCGTGTAGGCGAAGGCGCTCCGGTCACCCATGACCACCCGCATGGCGACACCCGATTCGCTGGTGACCAGGAACTTCTCGATCCTGTGCGCCTCGCAGATGATGGACGTGCCTCTCCGGTGCTCGAAGTAGATCTCCGCAAAGTCGCCTCCACGGGCAAGGGACCTCTTCAGGAGCCGTTCGCAGTCGATATCGCCGATCCTTATCTCCACGACTTCACCTCTCTGGACATCTCGCGCTGGATGTCGCGCTCCTTGATCGCCTCCTTTTTGCTGTGAGCCCGCCTGCCCTTGGCAAGACCGAGCTCCACCTTGATCCGGTTGCCCTTGAGATACAGGCTCAGGGGAACCAGGGTGAGCCCCTTTTCCTTGACCTTGCTGGCGAGCCGCAGGATCTCCCTCTTGTGCAGGAGAAGCTTCCGCGGTCTCGTGGGTTCGTAGTTGAATATCGACGCCTGCAGGTACGGGCTGATGTGGAAGTTGGTGAGGAAGATCTCCGCGTTTTTCACCTGGGCATAGCTGTCCCTGATGTTGCCCCCTCCGTTCCTGAGTGACTTGACCTCGGGTCCGCCAAGGACGATCCCCGTCTCGATGGTCTCGATGATCTCGTAGGCGTGGCGCGCGTTCCTGTTCACGCACAGTGCCTTTCTCGGCTCTTTGTCCTTGTCCTTCATGGACGATGCCTCAAGGAACCATGATCCGGGCGCGAATCAGGCGAGTTCGAAGATGTCACGGGCCTTCTCCATGATCTCCCGGCTCATGAATTCATAGATCTCGGATGCGGTCTTCATCTCGAAGATGTGGCTGACGATGGACTTGCAGTTGTCGATGCTGATCTTGCGGGCCATCTCTTTCACGTGGGAGATGGCAAAGGCGTTGGCCGAGAGCGAGTCGATACCCATGCCGAGGAGGATCGGGGTGTAGATCTCGCGTCCCGCCATCTCGCCGCACATGGATACGGGTATCCCGGCGTTGTGCGCGGCATCCACGGTGAACTGGATGAGGCGCAGGACGGCCGGGTGCAGGGGTTCGTAGAGGTAGTTCACGTATTCGTTGCCCCTGTCGATGGCCAGGGAATACTGTATGAGGTCGTTGGTGCCGAGGCTGAAGAAGTCCACCTCCTTGGCAAGGAGGTCTGCTATCACCGCTGCGGAAGGCACTTCCACCATGATGCCCACCCGGATGTTCTCGTCGAAGGGGATGCCCTCGATCGAGAGGCTCTTCTTGGTCTCCTCGAGGATCTCCTTTGCCCGTTCGAGCTCCTCGATGCCCGAGATCATGGGGAACATGATGGAGGTGTTCCCGTAGTGGCTCGCCCGCAGGATGCCCCGCAGCTGGGTCCGGAAGATGTCGGTCTCCTTCAGGCACAGCCTGATGGCGCGCAGCCCCATGACCGGGTTCCGCTCGTTGATCGTCCTGCTGAGCGCTGAATAGAACTTGTCTCCCCCGAGGTCCAGGGTCCGGATGACGGTGTTGAAGGGGGAGACCGTCTCCACGACTGACTTGTAAGCCTCGAAATGATCCTGCTCGGAAGGGATCTCCTTGCGGACGAGGTACAAAAACTCCGTCCGGTACAGGCCGACTCCCTCGGCTCCATGGTCAAGAACGGTCCTGACCTCCTCCTTGAACTCGAGGTTGCCCTTGACCTTGATGTACTTGCCGTCCTTCGTGATGGCCGGTTCCTTGGCCTTTTCCTTGAGCTTGAGTTCGAGGCTCAGGTATGACCGGGCCCGGGTCTGGTACTCGAGGACCTGGGACTCGGAGGGGTTCACGATGACCACGCCCGATATGCCGTCGAGGATGAGGTTGTCGCCCGGATTCACCAGGGACGATGCATTCTCCAGGCCCACCACTGCGGGGATCTCGAGCGAATGGGCAATGATGGCCGTGTGTGAGGTGATGCCGCCCACATCCGTGGCAAACCCGAGGACCATGCCCTTGTTGAGCATGGCGGTGTCCGCAGGGGAAAGGTCATGGGCCACGACGATGCTGTTTTCGGCCAGGTGGAAGCCGCTGGTCGTCTTTCCGACGAGATTCCTCAGCAGTCGTTCCCCCACGAAGGAGGTGTCGGTGACCCTGCTCCTGATGTACTCGTCATCGATGGCCTCGATGGCCTCTTCGATTTCTCTGAGAGCGATCTTCAGTGCCCATTCCGCATTGATGTAGTCTTCGGTGATGAGCTGCTTCACCCTGTCCACCAGGGCGGGATCCTTGAGCATGAGCAGGTGGGTCTCGAGGATCAGGATGTGCTCTCTGATGACCTGGTGTGCCTCGAGGGTGTGTATGGCCTCGGTGATCTGTTTCTGGGACAGCTGCACCGCATGTTCGAAGCGGCCGAGCTCGTCCTCGACACGGTCTTCGGACACACGGAGCTTGGGGTAGCGCTCGATCTTCTTGGTATCAATGACCACGGCCTGGCCGATGGCGATGCCCGCCGATGCCGGCACTCCGTGGAGGATGTGAACCTGCTGCTGCGGCATCGCTACTCCCCGAACCCGTTCTTCACGAGGGTCACGAGAGCCGCGATGGCCTGATCCTCATCGTCCCCGTCCACGCGTATGACGATCTGTGAACCCTGAACCCCTGCAATGGTGAGGAGTTCCATGATGCTCTTGCCGTTTGCCTTCATGTTGTTCTTGATGACCTCGATCCTCGAGGAGAAGGCCGAAGCCTCCTTCGTGAAGAGGGCGGCCGCCCGCGCATGCAGGCCCAGCTTGTTGGGAATGGTGACGTTCTCCTCTTTCATCGCAGCATAGTCCATATCATGGAAAGTGTAAATACGCCATAGACCAACCAGAAGATGTTGACGCGGAGCTTTATGAGCACGACAGCGACGAGGAAGATGATTGCCGCTGCAGCGAAGGCCAGATCGATTCCCGGCAGAACCGCCGAGAACTCTTTGTCCAGTCTGAACCAGAGTGCGGCACACCCGAGCGCGAAGCCGGAGAGCAAGGGTATGGTCAGGGACAGGTATCTGGCCACGTCGATGGACAGGATTTTCCCCAGCGACAGGGCCCCGTCCGCCCCGTGCCGGTATCCCTGAACGAACCCCCAGGCCATGACCCACAGGTGCGCTGTATTGAAGATCACCAGGGCCAGGAGCAGCCCCCAGAGCTGGTCCATGAAGATGCATATCATGAAGAGAAGGGCCAGAACCGGCTTCATCGTCGCCCAGAAGAAGGTGTCCCCCAGTGCCGCCAGGGAGTTCGACAGCGTGGGGCCGATCTTGGCGATCATGTCCTCTTCACCCTGCTCATGGAGATGCAGGTACACTCCGATGATGGTGGGAGCCATGTAGGGCTGGGTATTGAAGAAGGTCAGGTAGCGTTTGACGCCCTCGTCGACTCGCTCCGGCAGGACGTGCTTGATGCCGGGCAGGATGGCGTGGGTGAACCCGATATTCTGCATGCCCTTGAAATTCCATGCGGCCTGTATGAAGAACGATCGCCACAGAATGGAGAAGGCTACACGCGGTGGTATATGCACACCCAGTGCAGTATCACACAAGGCCGGAGGCGTCAATTCGGTGTGCGCGGAAGGTATGGACATGAAAAGGGGAGGCCACGGGACGAGGCCTCCCCGGTCTGTTCTATGAACAGGGGCAGGGAACTTACTTCACGCGGGAAGCAGCGGGTTCCTTGGAGGTCGCTCTCGCCGCGAAGCGGGCCGCGATGGCGATGAACGACACGGCGCCGATGCCGATGAACACGAATGTCATGATTCCTTTCTCCTTTCCACCAGGACCTCTTCGATGAATCCCTTGAACCCAATGGCGATACCGAGAATGAGTCCGAGAAACGTGAAGTTGGGTGCCATGTGGGTTATCTTGTCGATGTAGAGCCCCACATACAGGCCGAGGAAGGTCATGATGACCAGGATGAAGCTCAGCGCGCTGATCCTGGTGATCCTCTTCACCAGCGTCCTGGGCGGCCTGTAGTCGTTCCGCTTCTTCACCGCGATCTCTCCCTTCCGGACCTCATCAGAAGAGCTGTGCGATGATCTGCCTTGCCGGACCCGAATTCACGCCCACCAGGGTAACGATGAGCACGAACACGGCGGTTGCCTCCACCGGTGTAAGGCCGAGCACGCGATACATGAACCTGATTCCGATTCCCGTCAGGAACAAGCAACCGATGACGATCCAGAGAGCTACCATTTCATTTCTCCTTTGTTTTTCGTTCTGCTGAATGAGAACGCAATGTTCATGCCAGCACGACGCCGCTCATAACTACTGGGAAATAGATCATTTATTGACATCGGCGCAGGGGCATGAATGCCATTTTGACAAGGGGGCACGATTGCGCGACCTGAATCGTGACAAAATGACAATAAAAATGAAACAGGACAGGACTCCGTGACATTGTGTCATGGGCGGTACGGGGAGCAGTCCGGGGAGGAACGTCACGTCGGCTGCACCGGCTCAGGGGACCGTCAGGGCATGGCGACGGAGCCGAATCCTTTCCTGGTGGGGGTGTACCTGATCTCGAGTCTCCGCGCCACCCTGGACATGCTGTAGCTGCAGATGAAATACATTACGGCAATGGTGGTGTAGATCTCGAACGGATAGATCATGAGCCTGTTGTTCAGGGTCTGTGCCACGGTGGTGAGTTCGAAGACACCGATGATGTAGGCCAGCGAGGTGTCCTTGAACAGGGCGATGAACTGTCCCACAAAGGCCGGGATCATCATCTTGAGGGCCTGGGGGAGCACCACGAGGCGCATGGCCTGATAGTAGGAGAGGCCAGAGGCTGTGGCCGCCTCGGTCTGTCCCCTGGAAATGGCGCTCACCCCGGCCCGCACGATCTCCGCCAGGTACGCCCCGGAGAAGAGGGTAAACGAAATCGTCACGCTCCAGAACACGTTGATCTGCATGCCGGTGACGATGGGGGAGAAGAAGTAGACCCAGAAGATCACCATGATGAGCGGATTGCCCCGGATGATCTCGATGTAGAGTACGCTGGGCGTGGAGACGACGGGATTTCTGCTCAGCCTGCCGATGCCCACGAACAGGCCGATGAAGAAGCTCACGAACAGCGCTATGAAGGCCAGGATGACGCTCAGACTCAGACCGCCCAGCCCGTGGAAGATCTCGCCGGGTCCTCCCTGGGGAAAGAGCCAGATGAGGAGCGACCTGAGGCTGGAGAAGATGACATCCCAGTTGTACCTGTAGACCATGAGACCTATGGCCACGAGGATCCCGATGGAGAACAGGCCGAATAAGACCTTGGCGAAGATCACCAGGGCCTTCCAGATCCGCTCGGCCAGCCGGGCCCACACCGATGCATAGACTGCCTCCTCATGGATCGGTGCATATTCGCCGAGCCTGAAGACCCGTTTCGAAGCGTCCACGAGCACGTTCGAAGCCCTGGCCAGCAGCAAGACGGGACGGAAGAGCAGGGCAAAGATGCGGTCCATGGTATTGAGTTTCTTTGCCTGACCTATGGCCAGGTGGTGGTTGATGGAATTCACGATGAGCGAGATGCTCAGCGACATGCCGAGGTAGATGATGGAAGCCGCTGACGTGGCCTCGAAACCACGGAAGGTGAAGGACTCGATCTGCTGGGATTGCCAGCACAGCTCGGCGACGCCGATGGTCATTGCCAGCGACGAGTTCTTCATGTTGTTGAGGAACTCGCTGCCCAGCGGCGGGATGATGATGCGGAAGGCCTGGGGGAGAACCACCTTGCGGAGCATCTGTGATGCGGTGAGCCCCGAGGAGAGCGCCGCCTCGATGTGGCCGTGCGGGATCGCCTGTATGCCCGCCCTGACCACCTCGGCCACGAAGGCGCCGGTATAGACCCCGAGGCCGCAGGTGGCGGCCCAGAATTCGTAGTTGTGCTCGTTGAGGAACACCCGAACCGTTTCGGGGAGACCCATGGGGAATGCGAAGTACCAGAAGAACAGCTGGACCAGCAGGGGGGTGTTCCTGAAGAACTCCACATAGGCCGTCGCCAGGGCATAGGTGGGCTTGAAGCGCGAGAGCCTCGCGATGCCGAAGATGGTCCCCAGGAGCAGGGCTATGCCGGTGCTGATGAGGGATATCTTTATGGTGAGGTACAGGCCCTTGAGGAGCCAGACACCGAAGATCTCCTTGTAGGTGGGGTTGACCTCCCACAGGACCGCCCAGTGGAAATCGTAGCCGATGTCGCCGTGCCTGAACACGGCGTAGACGACGAGGATGATGAACGCGACGACGCCGATCTGCTGGAGGGTATATTTTGTGTGCTGTCTCATGTCCCCTGCACGGTCTTCGTGGGCGTGTGGTCCTCGCTCCCAGCGTGAAAAAACTGCGGCCCGCTACCTACGGGCCGCAGATATGCATGTGCGCCTATACCCTTCCTCCCGTCACGGCCACATCTCGATCTCTTCGGTCAGCGGGAAGTAGTAGGGGGTCTTCGGGCCGTACCACTTGTCGTAGATCTTCTTGTAGGTGCCGTCCGCCCACATGTCCTGGATGGCGAAGTTGATGGCGTCCCTCCAGTCGCTGTCGTTCTGCGGAACGCCGATGCCGTAGGGCTCGCTGCTGAAGAAGTCGCCCACGAGCTCGTACTTGCCCGGCTCCTTGGCGGCATAGCCGAGCAGGATGGTGCTGTCCGTGGACCAGCCGGCGACCTTGTCCTGCTGCAGGGCAAGGAAACAGGAAGGCTCGTCCTGGAAGCTGATGACGTTCTTCGTGGCGTTGGGGTCCCCGAGCTTCTTGAGGAGCTCCATGGCGTTCTTCTCGCTCGTGGTGCCCTGCATTGACGCGAGCTTCTTGCCCTTGAAGTCCTTGAGGGCCTTGAACTTGCCTTTCTTGGCGAGGACCTTCTGCCCGTCGAAAAAGTAGGTGATGGAGAAGTCGATGGTCCTGTCGCGCTCACGCTTGTGGGTCATGTTGGCAACGGACATGTCGATCTGGTCGGACGTCAAAAACGAGATCCTGGTCTTGTTGTTCACCTTGATGCGCTCGGCCTTGAGGTCCTTGCCCATGGAGGCGCCGATCCTCCTGACCACCTCCTCGGCGATGTCCACATCGAACCCGACCCATTCGTTCTTGTCGTTGAAGTAGGCGGCAGGGATGCTGTTGTACATCATGCCCACGCGCACGACCCCGCTCTTCGCTACCTTGTCGTAGGTGGCGCCGGCGAAGACCGGGCCGGCGATCGTCATGACAACCAGTGCTACCAGGAAACCCGCAAGTATCTTTTTCATACCCCCTCCTTGTTCATATGGTTTCGTGCAAGATGGACTGACACCCCTAGTGGGTCAATATCTTGCTCAGGAACAGCTTTGTCCGCTCGTGCCTCGCCCCGGTGAAGAACGTGTCCGGGGAAGCGCTCTCGATGAGCTGACCCTCGTCCATGAAGACCACCCGGTTCGCCACTTCCCGGGCAAATCCCATCTCGTGGGTGACCACCACCATGGTCATGCCTTCCCGGGCCAGAGTTTTCATGACATCGAGCACCTCGTTGATCATCTCGGGATCCAGGGCAGAAGTCGGCTCGTCGAAGAGCATGATCTTGGGGCGCATCGCAAGCCCGCGGGCGATGGCGACCCGCTGCTGCTGGCCTCCGGAGAGCTGGTCTGGGTAGGAGTTGGCCTTCTCGGATATGCCGACCTTTTTCAGAAGCTGGTGGGCGTATGCCTCGGCCTCCTCCTTTTTCTGCTTGCGCACGTGGATAGGGGCGAGGGTGATGTTCTCAAGGGCCGTCATGTGCGGGTAGAGGTTGAACTGCTGGAATACGAAGCCGATCTCCTCGCGCACGCGGCGCAGGTTGATCTTGGGGTCGTGGATGGGCATGCCGTCGACGTGGATCTCCCCATCCTGGATGGGCTCGAGCTTGTTGATGCAGCGGATCAGCGTGCTCTTGCCCGAGCCTGATGGCCCGCAGATGACGACGACCTCCCCGGCGTCAACATGAAAATCTACGTTGTTGAGGACATGGAGATCGCCAAACCACTTGTTCACCTGTCTGAACGTGATCATGCATGCTCCTGTGAATGCGGGCATCGAAAATATAGAGGAGGATCCCTTGTGGTGTCAAGCGGGGGAAAGAGCGAAACGTGCCCCAAAGGACGCCGGCCTGAAATTTGTAATAACAGTTTACAACATGCTCATCAAACTAATATTATAAGGAAGTACCCGGATCATGGAGCCGAAAAATCCTACAAAGAGGAGGATTCAATGAGGAATCAGAAATACGTTGGTCTGGCAATCGTCGTCCTGGCGGGGCTCGCGCTGTTCTTTGCCCTCTCATGCCCGGTCTCCGCTCAGGACAAGGTCCCCACACGGTACCTGACCATTGGCACGGGCGGCGTCACGGGTGTATATTTCCCGGTCGGCGGGGCCATAAGCCGCCTGATCAACGCCAACCGCGACAAGCACGGCATCAGATCAACGGTGGAGTCCACCGGCGGCTCCGTCTACAACCTCAATGCCATAAGGTCCGGAGACCTGGACGTGGGGGTCGTGCAGTCCGACACCCAGTACAACGCATACTACGGCAAGAGCCAGTTTGCAGATGCCGGCCCGAACAAGAAGCTGCGCGCCCTGTTCTCTATCCACCCGGAGGCCTTCACCGTGGTGGCACGCAAGGACGCCAAGGTCACCAAGTTCGAGCAGCTGCGCGACAAGAGGGTCAGCATCGGCGACCCCGGTTCCGGCCAGCGTGCGACCATGGATTTCCTGCTGGGCCGCATGGGGTGGGACCACTCGGCGTTCAAGGCCACCTTCGACCTGAAGGCCGCCGAGCAGTCCATCGCGCTGTGCAACAACCAGATCGACGCCATGGTGTACTTCGTGGGCCATCCCAACGGGTCCATCCAGGAGGCCACCACGACCTGTGACAGCGTGATCGTGGAGGTCGCGGGCCCCGTCGTGGACAAGATGATCAAGGAGTTCCCCTACTACCGCAGCGCGGTGATCCCCGGCGGCATGTACCGGGGCAACCCGAACGACGTGAAGACCTTCGGCGTGGGTGCACTGCTGGTCGCCTCCTCGGATCTGCCGGATGACGTGGCATACCACCTGGTGAAGGCCGTCTTCGAGGGACTCGACAACTTCAAGCGCCTGCACCCGGCCCTGGAGCGCCTGACCAAGGAGGCCATGGTGAAGGACGCCATCGCGATCCCCCTCCATGCGGGGGCGGAGAAGTACTACAGGGAAGCAGGTCTGATCAAATAGCGTCTCGCAGGGGGAGGCGCAGGCCTCCCCCGTGTACACGGGAAACGTTCAAGGACGACCGAGAGGGAACCACATGACCCCAGGAACCGCACCCCCGCGCCCTGAACACGTCGAACCCGTCCTCGAAGGCGATGTGCGCAGCCGCCACCCCCTGGGCATCCAGGGGAAGATCGTATGGGTCGTGGCCCTGTGCTGGTCGCTCTTCCAGCTGTGGTACGCATCGCCTCTACCCTTCATCCTGGAGTTCGGGGTGTTCAACACCACCGAGGCACGCTCCATCCACCTCTCCTTCGCGCTCTTCCTCGCCTTCACCGCGTACCCGGCGTTCAGAAGCTCTCCCCGGGAGAGGATCCCCCTGCTGGACTGGGTGTTCGCCATCCTTGGCGTCATGAGTGCGAGCTACCTCTACTTCTTCTACGAGGGCCTCGCCACCCGGGCCGGGTCGCCCATAACCCAGGACCTGGTGGTTGCCGTGGTGGGCATGATCATCCTCTTGAAGGCGACGAGGCGCTCCCTGGGGCTGCCGCTCATGATCGTGGCCATCGTCTTCCTCGGCTACACCTTCGGCGGGGCCTACATGCCGGAGCTCATCTCCCACCGGGGCGCCAGCCTGTCGCGGACCATGTCCCACCAGTGGCTGACCACCGAGGGCGTCTTCGGCGTCGCCATCGGCGTCTCCACGAGTTTCGTGTTCCTCTACGTGCTCTTCGGGTCGATGCTGGAGAAGGCCGGAGCAGGGGCCTACTTCATCAAGGTGGCCTTCTCCCTGCTGGGCCACATGCGGGGAGGACCCGCAAAGGCCGCGGTGGTGGCCTCCGGCCTGAGCGGCGTCATCTCGGGCTCCTCCATCGCCAACGTGGTCACCACGGGCACCTTCACCATCCCCCTCATGAAGCGCGTGGGATTCCCCAAGACCAAGGCGGGAGCCATCGAGGTGGCGGCATCCGTCAACGGACAGCTCATGCCTCCCGTCATGGGGGCTGCGGCCTTCCTCATGGTGGAGTACGTGGGCATCTCGTACTTCGAGGTCATCAAGCACGCGCTGCTGCCCGCGATCATCTGCTATGCCGCGCTCTTCTACATCGTGCACCTGGAGGCCGTGAAGGCCGGCATGATGGGCCTGCCCCGGCCGGAGGGTCGGAGCCTGACCAGGAGCGCCCTGTCCTTCCTCGGTGCGTTCGCGGGTATGGGCATCCTCTCGGTCCTCGTCTATTACGGGGTGGGCTGGACCCGCCAGGTCTTCGGCCCGGCAGCCTCGGTCGTGCTGGCCCTCTCCATGGGCGCGGCATACATAGCGCTGTTGCGGGTGGCGTCCACCCACCCGGACAGCGGCGAGGAGCTCTCCCTGGAGTCGCTGAGCGAGGTTCCACGCCTGAGGCCCATTGTCCTGTCGGGGCTCTACTTCCTGCTTCCCGTGGCCGTGCTCGTGTGGTGTCTCATGGTGGAGCGCTACAGCCCCGGGCTCTCCGCATTCTGGGCCACCGTGTTCATGATCGTCATCCTCCTCACCCAGCGGCCAATCCTGTCCTTCTTCCGCGGTTCGGGTGGGGTCGTCCCGGCGGCGGCCCAGGGTGTGAAGGACCTCTTGGATAGCCTCGTGGGAGGGGCGCGCAACATGATCGGTATCGGCGTTGCCACGGCGGCGGCGGGCATCGTGGTGGGCACCGTGACGCTCACGGGCATCGGCCTGGTCATGACCGACCTGGTGGAGTTCCTCTCGGGAGGGAACCTGCTGCTCATGCTCATCCTGACGGCGGTGATCAGCCTGATCCTGGGCATGGGACTCCCCACCACGGCCAACTACATCGTGGTATCGACCCTCATGGCGCCGGTCATCGTGAACCTGGGGGCCCAGCACGGGCTCATCGTGCCCCTGGTCGCCGTGCACCTCTTCGTCTTCTACTTCGGCATCATGGCAGACGACACGCCGCCGGTGGGCCTGGCCGCCTACGCGGCCGCGGGCATATCCCACGGGGACCCCATCATGACCGGGGTCCAGGGCTTCCTGTACGACATACGCACGGGCATACTTCCGTTCATGTTCATCTTCAACACCCAGATCCTGCTCATCGACATACCCAACGCGTGGCAACTCATCCTCACGGTGGTGGGCTCGGCGGGCGCCATGCTCGTCTTCGCTGCTGCAACGCAGGGCTTCTGGCTGGTGAAGAGCCGCTGGTGGGAGACCGCCGTGCTGCTGCTCGTGGCCTTCAGCCTTTTCAGGCCCGGGTTCTGGATGGACAGGCTGTATCACCCCATAACCCAGATGGAACCCACCCGGGTTGCCGAGGTGGCCAGGGAGGTGGAGCCCTTCGAGACCATGCGCCTGCGGGTGAAGGGTGAAACCTACGACGGGAGGTCGTTCAACCGCATCATGGTGCTGACCCTGGAGGACCAGGTCGAAGACGGTACGAAGCGCCTGCAGGACGCAGGCCTTGTCCTGAGGGTGGATGACGACAAACGGGTGTTCATCGACCAGGTTGTCTTCGGCAGCAACGCCCAGAAGGCGGGGTTCGACTTCGACTGGGAGCTCCTCTCCGTGGAGCGGGAGGAGAACCAGCCGCCCAAGCACCTGATGTACATCCCCGCGGCGGCGGTACTGGCACTGATCGGCCTGGGGCAGTGGCGCCGCAAGAAGAGGCTCGGGATCGCGTAGCCTGTCCCGCTCAGGGTGGAAGCGTCACGAGGACGCCCGCTTCTCCATCTCCTTGGCCTTGAGCTCCCTCCTGAGGATCTTACCGATAGCGCTCTTGGGGAGCTCGGGGAGGAACTCGATGTCCCTGGGCACCTTGTAGGCAGCCAGCTTGTCCTTGCAGTACGCGATCACCTCGCCGGCCGTCAGGTTCTCCCCGGCCTTCAGGACGATGAAGGCCTTCACACTCTCGCCGCGGTACGCATCGGGCACCCCGATGGTGCACGCCTCCAGGACCTTGGGGTGGTCGAAGAGGACCTGGTCCACCTCCTTGGGGTAGATGTTGAACCCGCCTGCTATGATCAGGTCCTTCTTGCGGTCCACGATGGCGAGGTAGCCATCCTCGTCGAACACACCGATGTCGCCGGTGTAGAACCACCCGTCCCGAAGGGCTGCGGCGGTCTCGTCAGGCTTCTTGTAGTACCCGGCCATGACCTGGGGGCCCTTGATGCAGACCTCCCCGGATTGGCCGGTCTTCATCTGCGTTTCACCGGTCTCGATATCGACTATCTTTATGTCGGTGTTGGGCAGGGGCACGCCCACGGTGCCGCTCTTGACCCTGCCTTTCCAGGGGGTGCAGGTGGCGAAGGCCGTGTTCTCGGTGGCGCCGTAGACATCGTTGATGATGGCGCCGTGCAGGGTTTTCAGCTCATTCACCGTGTCGTCGGGCAGAGGGGCCGCACCGCCGAAATAGCCCTTCACGAAGCTCAGGTCCATGGAACGGAACTCGGCGTTCTGCAGGAGGCCCGTATAGATGGTGGGCACGCCGGGCAGGAAGGACGGCCGGAACTTCCTGAGCTGTTCCACGATGGCCTCCGGCGTGGGCCGGGGAACCAGCACGCATGTCCAGCCGCTCCAGAAGGGGAAGTTCTGGCTCACCGAGTAGCCTGCCGAGTGGAAGACCGGGTAGACGCCGAGGAGGCTCTCGCCGGTGTCCTTCAGGTCGGGGAACCAGGCCCGGAAGATCTGGATGACGGCCGATATGTTCTCGTGCGTGAGCATGGCCCCCTTGCTCACGCCCGTGGTTCCGCCGGTGTAGATGAGCGCCGCGAGGTCGTCCCAGGCCGCTTCGCTCTGCACGGGGGCCTCGGGGTGGGCCTTCAGGAGGTCCATGAACTGGTATACCCCGGTCTGCGTGGTGATCTTCCGGTACATGTCCTTCTTCACGAAGGGGAAGAGCTGTTTGACCGGGAAGGGGAGGAAGTCGTTGATGTGGCAGGTGATGATGGTGTCGATCTTGGTCTGATTCCTGATCTTGACGAGCCTCGGCAACAGCAGGTCCAGGGTCACCACGACCCGGGCGTCCGAATCGTCGAGCTGGTAGGCCAGTTCCCGTTCGGTGTAGAGCGGGTTGTTCATGGCCGTCACCGCGCCGAGCCGGTAGCAGGCATGGTCCGCGATGGCCACCTGGGGGATGTTGGGCAGGAGCATGGCGACCTTGTCCCCCCTGCGCACGCCCAGGGCCTTCAGGGCGCGGGCGAACCGGTTCACCAGGCCTTCCAGGTCGCGATAGGTGATCTTTTTCCCCATATAGATGTAGGCGACCTCGTTGGGGTACTTCCGGGCGGTATTCGACAGGGCCTCGGCCATGGTGATCTTTCTGATCTCGATCTCCGGAGGGACCCCTGGGGAATAGGATGCATGCCACGGGCGCTCAAAGGGCATGGAAACCTCCTTTCCAAAAAAGGGAAATGCATCTCACGGGGAGGACGATTTCGTGGCGCTGATGATGTCTAATGATAACAGCGTCATCAACGGGGTCAAGGGCTCGAACGTCTCGCCCTGGCCACCATACGGTCCATGACCGCGTTCACCACGCCGGGCATCAGCCGCTTTGCCGCAAGGATGAAGGGGCCTTCCATGCCCGGCAGGATGAGGAACCGTCCCTTCTCCATGCCCCTCAGCATGGCCTGGGCAACGGCCATGGGGCTCATGAGCCCCGCGCTCTCGCCCAGGGTCTTTGTCTCGGGCGGCTTGGTCAGGTTCTCCTGGGCCAGGCCCGGGGTGTCCGTGTCAGGGGGGCAGAGCACCGAGACCCTGATGCCGTGGGGCCTCATCTCGCTGCGCAGCGCTTCCGAGAACCCGATGACCCCGAACTTGGTGGCGCTGTACGCCGTATAGCCGAACACGCCCATGAACCCGGCGATGGAAGAAACGTTCACGATGTGCCCGCCCGAGCCCTTCATGGCAGGAACAAGGGCGGCAAGCACGTTCCAGATGCCGTAGAGGTTGGTCCTCACGGTCTGGTCGAACACATCGAAGGGTATGCGCTCGAAGTAGTCCGGGTATTGAATGCCGGCACTGTTGATCACGACATGAGGGGTCCCGAACTCCGAGACGGCCCTGGAGAGGCCGGATGCAACCTTGTCTCGTTCTCTCACATCGATGCTCGTCCATGAGATGCGCTGCCCCGGGGAGATCCTGCATGCGTCGATCGCATGTCTCGCCTGTTCCAGCACCTCGACCCTGCGGGAGAAGACGAAGATGTTGGCCCCCAGCGATGCAAGGAGCTTCGCCGCGGCGAGCCCGATGCCGCTGGAACCGCCTGAGATGTAAACATTCCGTCCCAGATAGCGATCCTTCCTGTTCATCATTTCACCCCTCAAGCTTCCTGGCATCATCGATCGACACGACACCTTTTGGTCCTTGAACGTACACGTACTTTTGGTATATTTCAATACATGGCATCGCGCAGGCCTTCATGCACTGATGTTGCCAAGGTCGCCTGGATCAGTCTCTGGGCGGCCATCGCCACGCTGATCCTCTTCCTGCCCGTGGCCATGGCGGCGCTCCTGAGCCGGACCGGAAACCTTGCCTTCACCCTCTCCAAGATCTGGGCCCACATCATGCTCAAGGTCACCCGTGTGCGCCCCGTGATCCGGGGGAGGGAGAAGATCAGGCCCGGACAGTCGTACATCATCATCAGCAACCACCAGTCCGAATACGATATCCTGGCCATCGTCACCACCCTGGGCATCCAGTACCGGTGGATCATCAAGAAGGAGCTCCGCAAGGTGCCCATGTTCGGATATTGCCTCTATGCCTCCCGCAACATCTTCATAGACCGGGGAGACCACGAGCAGGCCATGCAGAGCATCAGGAAGGGCCTGGATCGCCTGCCCGAGGGGGTGAGCGTGATGTTCTTCGCCGAGGGAACGCGCTCGGCAGACGGCTCCATCGCCCCCTTCAAGAAGGGGGGGTTCCTCATGGCACTCGAGAGGGGCCTTCCCATACTGCCCGTCACGGTGAACGGCAGCCGCAGGGTGCTCCCCAAGAAGAGCCTCGTATTCAATCCCGGCACCATTGAGGTGGTGGTCGCCGACCCCATCGAAACAAGGGACTACACGAGGCAGAACCTCCAGGAGCTCGTGGATAGAACCAGGGACGTCATCGTCTCCAATTTCAATCCGGAATACCCATCGGCAAGGCCATTGACTCGGTGAAGCCTTCAGACCATTATATCTGTTGAGATCCAGAGAATCCGTACCCTGCCATATTCATTGCGAGAGGAGGTTCCCCAGATGAAGAAGGTGCTCGTGACCGGTGCAGCGGGGTTCATCGGTTCTCACGTGGTGAGGGAGCTGCTGGCAGACAGCACAGAGGTGCGGTGCCTGATCAGACCCGGGGAGAACACGGCCAACCTGAACGGTCTCGATGTGGACATGGTCACGGGGGACGTGCTCGATGCCGCGGCAGTAAAGAAAGCCGTGAACGGCGTTGACACGGTCTTCCACCTGGCGGCGGTGTTTTCCATATGGATGAGGGACTGGGGCAGGATCTACGAGGTGAACATCCAGGGGACCCGCAACGTCCTGTGGTCATGCCTGAAGAACGACATCGGGAAGGTCGTCTACACGAGCTCCATCGCGGCCATCGGCATCGCCCCCGGCACCGCGCTCTCCAACGAGGACACGCCCTTCAACCAGTATACCCTGGGTAACCACTACGTGCTCACCAAATACCTCTCACAGCAGGAGGCACTGGGCTTCGCGAAGAACGGGCTCGACCTGGTGGTCGTGAACCCGTGCTTCCCCTTCGGGCCCATGGACATCGCACCAACTCCCACGGGACAGATCATCGTGGACATCCTGAAGGGCTTGAGCCGGGCCTACTTCGACGGCGGCATCAACATCATCGATGTCCGGGACGTGGCCCGTGGCCATGTGCTGGCCGCAAAGAAGGGGAGGGCGGGCGCCCTGTACATCCTTGGCAACCTCAACATCTCCATGGCCGACTTCATGCCCCTGGTGTGCAGGGCCGCCGGCTTGGACGGCAGGAAGCTCCTGAAGGTGCCCGTCCCGCTCATGAAGGCAGGCACCGCGGGCCTGAAGTGGCTGTCTGACCATGTCACCCTGAGACCCCCGCTGTCGACCCCGGTCGAGATCGCCTACGCCTCCCAGTACCTCTATTTCGACAATGCCCGGGCGGTCGGCGAGCTCGGCCTCACCCTCAGGCCCGTGGAAGATTCCCTGAGGGATTCCATAGCGTGGTTCAGGGACAGCGGGTATGCATGACCGAAAGGAGTCGTTCACCATGGACAGGAAAGAACTCGACAGCAGGCTTGACAAGATGTTCTACCCGGCTTCGGTCGCCGTGGTCGGGGCCTCCGACGTACCGGTCAAGTGGGGCAACCTCATCCTCACCTCCATCCTGGGATGGGAGTTCAAGGGCAAGGTCTTCCCGGTGAATCCGAAGAAGGACAAGCTCCTGGGCCTGCCATGCTACCCGAGCATCACCGCCATCCCCGATCCCGTGGACCTGGCCGTGCTGGTCATCCCGGCTCCCCACGTCCCCGCGGTCATGCGGGAGTGTGTTGCCAAGGGGATCCCCACCGCGGTGGTCATCTCGTCGGGGTTCAGAGAGATGGGCGACGAGGGGGCGCGCATAGAGGAGGAGTTGGTCGAGATCGCCCGGGGAGGCGGCACGGTGTTCATGGGGCCGAACACCATGGGCATCGCGTCGGCCCACGGCTGGCTCGAGGCCCTGCCCACACCTACGGGGCCCAAGCCGGGAGGGCTGTCCATCATATCCCAGAGCGGCAACCTGGGGCTCCAGATCCTCAAGTGGGTCGCGCACAAGGGCATCGGGCTCGCCATGTACGCAGGCACCGGCAACGAGGCCATGCTGCACTCCGATGAGCTGCTCGCCTACATGGGCGGACGTGACGAGGTGAAGGCCATTGCCATGTACCTGGAGGGCATTGCGGACGGCAGGAGGTTCATGGAAACCGCCCGAGAGGTGACCAGAAAGAAGCCGGTGATTGCCCTGAAGGCCGGACGCTCCCAGGCCGGGTCCAAGGCCGCCCAGTCGCACACCGGCTCCATGGCAGGCTCCCATGCAACCTACCGGGCGATGTTCGCGCAGGCCGGCATCGTCCAGGTGAACACGCCATCGGAACTCCTGAATGTATCGGCGGCCCTCACGCTCCTGCCCATTCCGAAGACGAACCGGGTGGCCATCATGACCATGGGAGGCGGATGGGGGATCATCGCGGCCGACGAGTGCGAGGACAAGGGCCTGGTGCTCCCGCAGCTCACCCCCGGGATCATCGGGGACCTCGATGCGAAACTCCCCCGGTACTGGAACCGGAGAAACCCCGTGGATGTGGTCGGCGAGGGCGACCCGGAACTCTACCTCCACGTGATCGGGACCCTGGCCCGGTGGCAGGAGGTGGATGCCGTGATCGCGCTGGGCATCGTCGGGAGGTCCCGCTATGTGGAGGATTTCATCTCGTGTCAGGAGCGCTTCGACGGCAAGCTCTACAGCAGGGAGCTCAAGCTCGCCGTTCTCAAGGCGCAGATACAGTCTGAAGACCGCGTCATATCGGGCATAGGCAGGCTCCAGAAGGAAACCGGCAAGCCGGTCCTCGTGGTGGCGCTCACCGAAGAGGGGCTCGTGTTGCATCAGACAGACAACGGCACCGTGATCACCCTGTCCACCCCGGAGGAGGCGGTCGGGATCATCGCCCACATGGCGGGGTATGGGAGGTATCTGGAAGGGTTGAAGTGAGGATGGTGTATCGCAGTGACGGGAACCCCAGCCCCCATGGGCGAGATCCTTCTGTGCCCCGTCAACCTGCGCGCGCCACCCTTTCGAAGGCCCGTTTAAGCGCAGGCATCACCGCCTCGGCAAACACGGCATGACCCCGCTCGTTGGGGAGCCGGGCATCTTCCTGGGTCAGGTCGCGACTTCTCAGGGCGCGCTCCTGCAGATACCCTGCCCACCAGGTATGGACCGCGATCATCTCGCAGTCCAGGTCCTGGCAGACCTCCCGGATGGTCCGGTAGTAGATGTAAACCGCGTCCATCTCGTAGGGGTTCTCGAAGGTGTGCGACGTGGGCATGAGGATGACCGGGTCGAAGAGCTCCCGGGCCTGTCGCACCATGCGGACCAGGTTCTCCTTGAATTCTGACCGGTAGACCGGGAGGAAGGCGTCGTCCAAGCCGAAGTGGATCATGAGGATACGAGGCCTGTAGGGTGCGATGTCCTCGTCAAAGGTCCATATCCCGTCAAAGGATGTGTCGCGCGGCCTCGATCGGTTGACGAGGTCGAAGCCCCTGCGGTCGCAGACGTCCCGTATCCGGTCGACATAGCCGTGGCCCACCCCCTGCTCGGCGGCGATGCTTCCGCCCCGGATGAGCAGCCTCGGCCCCGCCACGTGCCGGGATGTCATGAGGCCCGATTCCGTGATGTCAAACGCAAGGATCCTCCGTGATACGAACCATGTGTCAGGGATCATAGCACATCCGGTGCGCTGTCGGCACCGCTCGCGTTCACCCTCCCGGGTGACAGGAGGACCACTGAAAGGGACACGGAGACGATTGGAAAGAAGCACGGGAATTTCCTTGTCATCAAGATGGCGGGGTGCAGGAGCAGTCGATAATTACAGATCGGAGAACAATGGAACCATGGAGAGGGCCGGCAAACTGCGGCTGAGGGCACATGAAGGAAACGCCGGCACCCTGTTTCCGATGTGCCGCTGATTGCCCGAATAAAAACTTCGTACCTTGTGAAAATAATGTTGACAGAAATTGAGATGCTATTGTATGTACACACGGTGATGAATGATGATTCACTCATGATCGGATAAATGTGCCGTCCGGTCTTTTGGGCGTCTTCGAGAGAGACTATCAGCAGAAGGAAAGAGTGGATCCGGTCCATGAAGTGCAGGGTTCTTAAAACGCAATCCCGTATCGGGACGTATCAATAAAGGAAGGTAGCCAATGCTCGTAGTCGCATGTATCAAACAGGTGCCTGACACCACACAGGTCAAGATCGATCCCGTAACCAACACCCTGGTCCGCGAGGGGATCCCCTTCATCATGAACCCCTTCGACACGCACGCCCTGGAAGAGGCACTGCGCCTGAAGGACAAGTACGGCGTGAGGGTCGCGGCACTCTCCATGGGGCCGCCGAACGCGGAGATGACCCTGCGGAAAGCGCTCTCGGTTGGGGTCGACGAGGTCTACCTGCTCTCCGACAGGGCCTTCGGTGGCGCAGACACGCTGGCCACCAGCAAGGTCATTGCTGAGGCGGTGAGGAAGCTCTCTGAAAAAGACGAGCTTGCCCTGGTGCTCTGCGGCAAGCAGACCATCGACGGCGACACCGCCCAGGTGGGACCGGGCATTGCCCTGCGGATGAACATGGTCCCGCTCACCTTGGTGGACCGCATCGTGGACCTCGACCTCAAGGCCAAGAAGATCACGGTGAGCAGGAAGCTCGAGGGGCGCCACGAGATCGTTGAGGCCAAGCTTCCGGCCCTGCTGACCGTGCTCAGGGAGATGAACAAGCCCCGGTATCCCTCGGTGCCCATGCGTCTCGAGGCCCAGGACCTGCCCGTGACCCTGTGGGACAACAAGGTCCTGAATCTCGATGTGAACCAGATCGGGTTGAAGGGTTCACCCACCGCGGTGCGGAAGATCTTCTCGCCGGAACGCGAGCAAGGCGAGATCATCGGCGACGGCGCGGGCGACCCCGTCGGCACGGCGAAGGTCCTGGTGGAAAAGCTGGTCCAGAAAGAGCTGCTGGCCCTGTAGGGCACGGCTCAATCCATTTCATAAAACGATAGAGAGACGAAAGCAGATGGAAAAGCAGAAGAAAGTCAAAAAGCCGCGTGGGAAGGCCTCTCTCATCCCCAACAAGTGTATCTCCTGCGGTGCCCGATGCCAGAGTTCATGCCCGGTCGAAGCGATCGAGATGAACGAGAAGGGCGAGCCGATCATTGACCAGGGCAAGTGCATCGGCTGTCAGAAGTGCGTCAAGATATGCCCCGCCGAGGCCCTCGAGATGTTCTTCACCCCCGAGGAGCTGGAGATCCTCAAGCAGCTCGCCGCCGAGAAGGGGGCCGCAGGGGCCGAGGAGGAGGAAGACTCCGAAGAGGCCAAGCTGAAGAAGTTCCTTGCCCAGTACAAGGGCGTGTGGGTGTTCGTGGAGCAGACCGACTGCACCCCGGCCAAGGTATCCTGGGAACTCCTCGGGGTCGGCGCACAGCTCGCGTCGGCGCTGAACGTGGAACTCTGTGCAGTAGTCCTCGGCCACAACGTCGAAAAGCTCTGCCAGGAGGCATTCTCCTACGGCGCCTCCAAGGCTTACCTCATCGATGACCCCCTCCTGCACCATTACCGGACGGCCACGTACCTGGAGGGCTTCTGCTCCCTGGTGGAGAAATACAAGCCCGAGGTGGTGCTCATGGGTGCCACCGGTCTCGGCAGGGACCTTGCAGGGGCTGTTGCGACGAGGCTCGGAACGGGTCTGACGGCGGACTGCACCGGTCTCGGCATCGACGAGAAGCGGCAGCTGCTGCAGACGCGACCCGCCTTCGGCGGCAACATCATGGCCACCATCTTCTGCGAGCAGAGAAGGCCGCAGATGGCTTCGGTGCGCCCCCACGTGATGCCCATGCCGGCAAGGAACGAGAACGCCACGGGCGTGATCATCCGCGAGGCCATCAACATGAAGGAAGAAGATGTCCTCACCAAGGTGCTCGAGGTCATCGACGACGCGGGCCACCTCGACAGCGTGGACATCGGCGGGGCGGAGTTCATTGTTTCCGGCGGCCGCGGCATGATGGCCAAGGAGAACTTCAAGATCCTGCAGGAGCTGGCCGACGAGCTGGGCGGCGTGGTGGCGTGTTCGAGGAGCGCGGTGGACGCCGGCTGGCTTCCCGTCGAACGCCAGGTCGGACAGACCGGGAAGACCGTCAGGCCCAAGATCTACATCGCCTGCGGCATCTCGGGCGCCATCCAGCACCTGGTGGGCATGCAGGACTCGGACCTCATCATCGCCATCAACCGCGACAAGGAGGCGCCCATCTTCGAGGTGGCGACCTTCGGCGTCGTGGGCGATCTCTTCCAGATCGTCCCGGCCATTACGGAGCACATCAGACAGGTGAAGGCCACCAGAGGGACACCCAAGGTCTGTTAGACGAGAGAATACGCAAGAAAAGGATATTTTCATGATACCGAATCCGAAAATTTTCACGATAGTGTTTGTAGCCGCAATCCTCCTGTTCGTATGGAGCTGCGTGCGCCGCTTCGGCCTCGTCACCGTCGGCAAGCCGGAAGACCGTTTTGAAAACTTCCCAGCCAGGATTCGAGACACCTTCGTCTACGCCTTTGCCCAGAAACGGGTATTGCAGAAGGCCTTCGGTCTCAACCACTTCATCCTGTTCTGGTCGTTCATGGTCCTGCTGCTTGCCAACGGGGAATTCGTCCTGAAGGGCCTGCACCGTTCCATCACCTTCATGGCGCTGCCCGCAGCGATCCATAACCCGCTCTACTTCCTCTTCGACCTCGTCTCGCTCTTCGCGCTGATCTGCGTCATCGTGGCCGGCATCAGGAGGATCGTGGCACCGCCCTATCCCGAGGCCATCACGGCAGACGCATACTTCATCCTTGGCATGATCGCGGGCCTCATGATCGCCTACTTCAACCTGCACGGCGTGGAGATCGCCGCCGGCGAGGTGACGGCCACCATGCCCATCTCGGCCGCTGTCGGCAACATGTTCTACGCGGGGATAACCCCCGAGGCGGCGCACCCGTACATCACCTTCTGGTGGTGGCTGCACGCGCTCATCTTCCTCGTGTTCCTGAACTATCTGCCGTACAGCAAGCACATGCACATCCTGTCGTCCATCCCGAACTGTTACTTCAGGCGCTTCGAGAAGGCCAACACCCTGCCGGTGGAGACCTTCGTGAAGGGCAACAAGTTCGGCGTGGAGACCATCGACCAGTACACCTGGAAAGACCTTTTCGACTCCTACTCCTGCACTGAGTGCGGCCGTTGCCAGATGGTGTGCCCTGCATCCCAGACAGGCAAGCCGCTCAACCCGAGGCAGGTCATCCACGACCTCAAGATCAACCTGCTCACCAACGGCCCCATCATGAAAAAAGGAGGCAAACCGGTTCTCCCGCTCATCGGGGAGAACGGTGAGGGCAGCATCACCGAGGACCAGATATGGTCCTGCACGAGCTGCGGCGCGTGCATGGAGGTCTGCCCGGTCTTCATCGAGCAGATGCCCAAGATCCTCCAGCTCAGGCGTTACCTCGTGGAGATGAAGGCCCAGTTCCCCGAGGAACTCCTGAACCTCTTCGAGAACATGGAGCAGCGCAGCAACCCGTGGGGCATCGCGCCCACCGAGCGTACCAAGTGGTGCGCGCAGCTCAACGTGAAGACCTTCGACGATTCCTGCGAGTACCTCCTGTACGTGGGTTGCGCTGGGGCCTTCGATGCCCGCAACAAGCAGGTCACCGTGGCGCTCGCCCACATCCTGGACGCGGCCGGCATATCCTGGGGTATCCTGGGCAAGGAGGAGATGTGCTGCGGCGATTCTCTGCGCAGGCTCGGCAACGAGTTCATCTTCGACAGGATGGCCAAGGACAACGTGAAGCTCTGGAAGGAAAAGGGCGTGAAGAAGATCATCACCATGTGCCCCCACTGCTTCTCCACCCTCCAGAACGACTACCGTCAGTACGGGTTCGAGGGCGAGGTCATCCACCACGCCGACTTCATCGACAACCTCCTCAAGTCGGGCAAGCTCAAGCTCAAGAAGACGGTCGACCTGGGCAGGGTGGTCTTCCACGACTCCTGCTACCTGGGCAGGCACAACGACATCTACGACTCTCCGCGTGCAGTCCTCAGCAAGGCCACCGGCAAGGCCCCCACGGAGATGGAGCGCAACCGCGACCAGTCTTTCTGCTGCGGCGCCGGCGGCGGCAGGATGTGGATGGAAGAGCACCTCGGCACGCGCATCAACCTGGCGCGCGTGGACGAGGCCCTCACGAAGAACCCGGACACGGTGTGCGTGACCTGCCCCTACTGCATGACCATGTTCGACGACGGCCTCAAGGACAAGAACGCGGACAAGGTCGTGGTGAAAGACATCGCGGAGGTCGTGGCGGAAGGCCTGCGCTAGAGAGACAAACCTGCCTTGTCGCAGAGTTCTCAGGCCCCCGGTGCCGCCGGCATCGGGGGCCTTGCTATGTGGAACTTCCCTCAGGCACAAAGAACATGGTAGCATCCCTTACACGGGAGGGTGTCTTTTCCCTGAGAACCGAGCATGGAGGTGTCACATGAAGAGGATTCTGCCCGCTGCCGTGGTCATGGTCGTCCTGTTCGCGTTTACGACCGTGAACGCAGCCGAACTCCACGGCATAGTCGTGGACAGGAACGGAAAGCCGGTTGTCGTCGAGGTCGTGATCAAGGATTCGAAGGGGGGTCGGGTCGGTGAACCCGTGACCACCGACAAGACGGGTGCCTATGCCTTCAAGGAGATCAAACCTGGTGCCTACACGGTGGCGGTGGGGAAGGAGGCATGGAAGATCTTCGTCGGGCCCGGCGAAACGCGCAGGGATTTCACCCTGAAATGACCGTGACGGGGGAGGGACTCACATGTCCGAGCAAGGCAAGCAGAAAAAGGATCTCTGGGACATACTGAACGCACTGGGTCCAGCCCTCATCGCTGCCGTGGTGGCGGTGCTCGGCATCATGTACAACTCCCAGCAGGCGGAGATAGCCAAGTCGTCCGAGATGCGCCAGGTCTACACGAACATCATGGCGCAGCGTGAGACGTCCGACAATTCGATCAGGGCCACCATGTTCGAGATGCTCTTCAATGCCATGTTCGACAAGGGGCTGGACGCGGCGGAGAGGAACCCCGAGGACATCCATGCCCTCAAGAAACAGGTGATGTTCCTGGACCTGCTCTCCCGCAATTTCGACACCGTTGACATCAAACCGCTGTTCGAGGATCTCGACAGGACCTTGAGCAGGAAGATATACAGTCCCGAGGGGTACTCGATACAGCAGCGAGGTGATTTCTTCGCCCTGCGCGGCGAGCTGCGCAGGATCGGCAGGAATCTTTCGGTCAAGCAGCTCAACGCCCTCGCGTCGCTCTCGGGAAGCGCGGTCACGAGGTTCGTCATCCTCGAGACCGGCGATGGAGAGATCCAGGTCATGAAGGATGAATCCGCATCGAATGCCAATGGACAGGCACTCCCCGTGGAGATAAAGGTCAGCGACATGGCCGACGGCATGCTCGACATATCGCTCGAGTACAGGAAATCGAAGGCAACGGATCCCGGGTTCAAGGCACCTTCGTTCATCACGACATTCTACGATCTGCCGTACATCGACAACACGGTTCTCGACAAGGACATGCGGGTCGGCGTCGTACTTTCGAAATGCGTGAACACATCCGAACTCGACCGGTTCAGGAACTGGCTGGACCCCAAGCTCACCCGGGACTACGAGGAGCTCAGGGACAGCGGCATCACCCAGTATGCGGAGATCCGGATCATCAGGTTCCCTGCCGAGTACATCGGCAACCGCGACAGGCCCTACCTCCAGGACATCATCCACAGTCTGGTGGAGGAACAGAAGGGACAGAGCACCGGTCCCGGCAGGGGAGGCCATTGACGCGGCGGTGAAGGGATTGCCGAACGGTCAGTCCGAAAGGTAGTACTCCACCGTCGACACCACCCTGACCTTCTTGATGTACGGGGTGTTGGCGTCCCTGTCCTCGATGGTGAACTGGCCCTGGGAGGCTCGCCTGATCTTGCCAAGGGTGCTCTGCGAGTCCTGGGCGAACTTGATCGCCACTTCCCGTGCGTTTCTTGTCGCCTCCTCGACCATGGCCGGTTTCAGCTCGTTGAGTCCGGTGAAGAGGAAGGTGGTCTTGTACTCGTAGTCCTGGCCGGAGATGGCCACCCCCTGCTTGCCGAGGTCTACAAGCCTTTTCATGGAGTCCCGCACGAGGTCGACCTTGTCGGTGTACACGCTGATGGTCGAACTCCCCGAGTAGCGGAGAGCCTTCTCGGCCCCGGCATAGTCCTGCGCGAGTCTGTCGGTCACGGCGGGGGCTGACGTGAATATCTCGTTCTCCGAGAAGCCGCTCTTCGTGAGAAAGTCGATGACGATGGCGTTCTTCTTCTGGATCCGCGTAGCCAGGGTGTTCAGGTCGTTGTCCGCCTCCTTGAACGGTATGGGCCAGATGGCGACGTTCGCCCGGACCTCGCGCTCCGAGAGTCCCTTGACGGTGATAGTCCGGTCCAGGGCCTTGATCCTGAGGATGCTCGTGGACACCAGGTATCCGCACAGCGCCAGGCCCAGAAAGAGAAAGGCCCCCAGCACGAGTGCCGGCTTTGTCCTTTTATCGCTCATGGTACCCTCTCGTCAGTCTGAAGGGCCTTCCATGTAGCGCTCCCGGTGGAGCAGGAAGTCCCGGTAGATAAGGAAGTAATCGGTATCCTCATAAGCCAACTCCTTGAGCTCGTGCCCGTCGAACGACCAGATCACCGCGCCCGGGCAACTCAGCAGTATGGGGGAGTGGGTGGCGATGATGAACTGGGCGTGGCCGTCGCGGGTGTGCTCCACGAGCGTCTTGACGAACTCGATCTGCCTGCGGGGCGAGAGGGCGGTTTCGGGCTCGTCGAGAAAATAGATACCCTCGATGGCGAAGCGCGACGTGAAGTACGACATGAAGGACTCGCCGTGGGACTGTGACAAGAGCGACCTTCCGCCGAAGTATTCGAGCAGCTTCGGGTCCGATATGGCCCACTCGTCGATAATCTTGGCGAGGTGCTGGTAACGCTCCGAGGAAAAGAACATCCCGGGTTTGCGGGAATCTTCCCATGCCACGTCGAGGTACTTGAACAGGTCCTCTTCATGGGGGTTGTTTCCGTACCGGCCCCGGTCCTCCTCCCAGATGTGGATGCTGCACCGCCTGGCGATGGCTTTCAACAGGGTCGACTTGCCCGAGCCGTTCTCGCCGATGAAGAAGGTGATGGCCTTTCTGAACGGGAGGTCCCGCCTGGTGTGGAAGACCTGGAGATTGAAGGGGTAGAGCTCGGTCGAGGGGTAGCGCTCGGGGTGCAACGTGACGTTGGTGATATGCATGGATGTATAGTATGCGCCCAGGCCCGTGCTGTCAAAGAGACTTTCATGCCGGACGGGTGCGTCCCCGTCCGGCATGAAAGCGGCATTCCGATGTCGTCAGCCTTCCTGACCGCCCGTGACGAATCCCTTGGAGAACCCCCCCGTGTCGGCGGGTGTTCCCGCGATCTGCGAGAGGAAGGCGGCACCGAGCTTCTTGATGTGCTCACCCACGTTGTCGAAGTAGTTGTAGTGGACCTGCTCCTCGTCGATGATGGTCTCGAAGAGCTTCATGCTGATGCTGTCGCCGCTCTCCCTGCACACCTGGGCGAAGGTGTTGTACACGTCGATGGTGTCGTCTTCCAGCCCTGCATCGAAGGGGAAGATGGCCTCCACCTTCTGGCCCTTGTCCACCTTGGCCGCCAGCTCGGTGGTCGGCTCGCCGCCGAGCTCCTTGATGCGCTCGGCGAACATCTCTGCGTGGCGCATCTCGTCGATGGCGATGAGCTTCACCTTGGCGGCGAGTTCGCCGTAGTCCATGTCGTCGAGGTTGTAGTGCTGATTCATGTACTGGCTGATGGCGTGCAGCTCCATGGAGCGCGCCTTGTTCAGCACCTCGATCACCTTCTTTTTCCGCTGGTCCCGAGAACCCTGAGCCATATAGCCTCTCCTTTCAGCTGAAATCATGTCCGGGGGTGTGTGGAAGCACGGACGACAGGCAATGCGCCGCTCCCCCGAAAGAGATAATAAGATGATTCAGCATGAAATACAATAGATTGGAAGCCTCGAAACAGAGATTTTCCGCAGATTCGCAGTGCTGTCGGCGTGAACGGAAAAGCGGGCTGAGGCTGCCTCTATCTGTTCGCTTCTTTCATGATGTAACGGAACAGGCAGAACTCCTTGCCGGTATCGTGGCGTGAGTTGAGCACCAGTCTTATGTCGGGGTTGTATCCTGCAAGGATGGCATAGTCGACGTACTTGCAGTAATAGCGGGCATGGTCCCTGACTCCCCAGCGCTCGGCCGCCTCCATGAAGGTGCACCGGTGGACCTCGACGAGGAGGTCGTGGTTGTCGATGGTCGGTTTCGCCTCGAAGTTGGATCCGTCGATGTCCGCGTAGATGAGCCAGTTCTTGATGGTGAGCGGCTTGCCGAGGGACTTCACCGTTTCTGCGATCCTCCGGCCACGCTCGAACCCGAACTCCTCCACGGCCTTCCTGATGAGGGCCTCCCCTTCACCCTGTCCCATGTTTTCCATGACATGCCTGCACGTGACCGCGAAGAGCTGGCTCGCCAGGCCGAAGCCGGGCGTGTGATACCTCTGCCCGTTCAGGATGCGCCTGGGAAGCACATCCTTCATGTACCAGTAACTGAAGCCGTGTCTCTTTTCCCGGGTGAGATCATCCATGGGATCATTCCTCCTTTCGTGCGAGTGCTTTCTCCATCCTTTCGAGGGCCATCGACAGGAGGCTGCGGGCACAGCCGAAGTTCAGGCGCACGAACCCAGGGGTGCCGAAGTCCGCACCGCCGGACAGGCCCACCCCGGCATTCTCGAAAAAAAACGCGGGATCTTCTTCGCCGAGACCGCGGCAGTCTATCCAGGCGAGATAGGTGGCCTCGACGTGGTGCATGTCGATGCCGGGCACTCGGGACACGAAGTTCTCCACCAAGTCGCGGTTGGCCCTGAGGTAATCGAGCAGGGCCTGCCGCCACGTCTCGCTGTCCCGGTAGGCGGCCAGCGCGGCGGTGAAGCCCATGGCATTGACGTGAGGCACGATGCCGGCCATGACGGCCTTGAAGGCATTGCGCAGCCCCATGTCCGGGATGACGGCCAGCGAGCATCCCAGTCCGGGCAGGTTGTAGGTCTTGCTGGGGGCCAGCAGGGTGATGGTGTTGCGGGCGATCTCCTCGTCGAATGCCGCCAGGGACAGGTGGTGCCTGTTCCTGTCCAGGACGAGGCCGGAGTGGATCTCGTCCGAGCAGATGATGACACCCCTGCCCAGGCAGACCCGCGCAAGGGCCAGCAGTTCGTCCCTGGTGAAGACCCTGCCCGTGGGGTTCTGGGGGTTGCACAGGATGAACAGCCTGGTCCGCTCCGTGATGGCCTTGGCGAGGCGGTCGAAGTCGAACACGTACCCGCCTGGCGATTCCCCGTGGGCAACGGTGAGGAGTGTCCGCTGCGACAGGACAGGGGCGCTCAGGAACGGGGGATAGACCGGCGTGGCGGTCATGACCTCGTCGCCGGCGCGCCCCGCGGCCCTGCAGGCGACGTTGAGGCCCGTGACCAGCCCCGGCAGCCAGACGATCCATTCGAATTCCACCCGCCAGGACTGGTCGCGATAGAGCATGTCCAGCACTGCCTCCATGAGGTCGTCCGGCGGCAGGGTGTAGCCGAACACGCCATGGTCCGCATGGGAGTGGAGGGCCGCGATGACGGCGGGGGGGGCCTTGAAGTCCATGTCGGCCACCCACAGGGGGAGGACATCCCTGCCCCTGTACCTGTCCCACTTGAGGCTCGCGGTGTTCCTGCGGTCCACCGGGGAGTCGAAGTCGAATGCGGTCTCGGCGTGTCCTGTCATTGCACAAGTAGGTACGGCCAGCAGCGCAGGCTGTCAAGCCGGAACAGTAATGATCACGGCGACCCGGGTAAAGATTTCATCTTCCCATGAGCGAGCTGCTCCCTGAGAAACACGGCACTCGGTACCTCTCTTCTATCGCGGAACCGTATCAGGTATGGTTTCCCGGTCGTGGACGAGAAGGAAGCCACCTTTTCTATGAAGTCTTCGGCAGAGCGCACCTCGCTCTCTTGGGAGCGCCACTTGCCACGCAGAAACCTGGCCGCGGAGGCCGCATCGTATGACCTGTCGTTGCGGATGAAGGTCGCATCGCTGAGGTTTTCAACGGTCAGGATCAATGCCTCGATCTTCTGCCGTTCCTCCTGGGAGAGGGAAGGCTGTGCGGCAAAGACCGCGGATGCCGAGACCAGGAACGGGAAGAACAGTCCGGCTGCTGTGAGTAACGTTCCTATGGTGAATAATCTCATGACTTATATGTTCCCCGGTGACAAATCAAGCCCCCGCCCTGGCATGACGATCGGCAAGCTTCAGAAGGGCAGGGATCCTGTACGGACCGTACATGCTCAGGATCGACTGCGCGGCATGGTCAAGGGTGCAGCCGACGGCCGAAACGTAGAGCGGTTTTCTGCTCCGGCCCCGATGGATGGCCACGAAGCGGTCAGCCGCCCCTTGGAGAAGTCCTGTTCCATCGTGAAGGCCGTGCCGAGCAGGCCCGACAGAACAGTGCATGCTACAGCTCAGGGGCCTTCGAAGGAACGAGGCATACGAAGACAAACACCTCGTCGCCGGCATTCCTCAGCTGGTGCTCCTCGAGGGCGGGCATGAACATCACGTCGCCGGGCTTCAACGGATGCCACTGCCCGTCATGCCAGCATTCGCCTTTCCCGGAATGGACGAACACCTCGTGCTCCCAGTCATGCGCGTGTTTCGGGGTGTGTCCACCCGGCGCGATCTCGAACAGACGCATGTAAAAGTTCCTCGCACCGTCACCGGTGCCGATCACGACGCGACCCGCGACACCAACCATCTGGTCATTGTCGAAGCGCGTCGGTGTGACCGTGCGATACTCCATGATCTTCATGCCATCCTCCGATACTGTTTTTGGAATGTATGCAGCGAGAACAACCTTCTCGGCCGTGCCGCGATAATCTGGTTGGACAGAAAAAACGGATAGAGGACATTACGGCTCGTCATGTTCCTTGTCACCCGGAAACGGCTTAAATCTGGGCAGTGATAGCGTCTCGTCGACATCCTCCCAGAGCACGTCGACGGGCATGTCGCATCTCACCTCGTCGGGTTTGCAGCCGACGATGGTGGTCAGGAGGTGGGGGCCCTCGTCGAGCGCCACCACGGCTACGGTATACGGCAGGTCTGCAGCGAACCCCGGATGGTACGCAGTGTGGTAGACGGCGAACGTGTAGACCCTGCCCATCCCCCTGGAGACCAGCCAGGTGATGCCGGTCGAATGGCAGCAGGGGCAGAGAGGAGACGGCGGCCATCGGACATGGCCGCAGTCGCTGCACTTCTGAAACCTGAGCTCGTGTCCCCGGCACCCCTCCCAGAAGGGACGGTTGTCCGGATTGATTTTCGGCAGGGGCTTGTCATACGGCATGGGTTACGACCTCCTGAGCAGGATGCACGAATTGCTTTGCAGGATACCGCCGTTGTCGCTGCACAGAATGATGGCGGGCGATCTGGTGCGTGTGGCGGGCCCGAGCTGACGTTTCCCGCACCGGCCCATGATTTGCATGGCCCCCTCGGCGATCGGCGTCAGGCCCATGAAGTAGGCCTCCGAGAGCTGCCCGCCCGAGGTATTGACCGGCATCCTGCCGCCGGGCTCGATCGTTCCACCCTGGAACCAATCGAGTCCCTCGCCGGGTTTGAAGAAACCGTAGTCCTGGAGGGTGATCTCCACGGTGTAGGTGAAACAGTCGTAGATCTGGCACGCATCCACGTCGTCGGGGGTGATGCCGGCCATGGCGAAGGCCGCTTCACCGGCCTGCCTGGCGCCGGTGGGCCCGGCCATCCAGGTGGACTGGGCGACGGCCGTCGAGGGGTTGTGCTGCCCCATCCCCATGATGACGGCAGGGGGCTGCTTGAGGTCTCGCGCCCGCTCGAGCGAGGTGACGACGATGGCCCGCCCGCCGTCGGTGATCAGGCAGTTGTCGGGCAGGCGCAGCGGCTCGACCACCCACCTGGCGTTGTCGTAGTCCGCGTCGGTTAAGGGCTTGCCGTGCATCATGGCGGCAGGGTTGAGGTTGGCCCACGTGCGCTGGCCCACGGCGATCCTCTTCCAGGTTTCAGGGCCGGTTCCGAATTCGTGCATGGCCCTCCTGGCGGCCAGCGCATAGCCGCCGGTTGCGCCGAAATGGCCGAATACGGCGTCATCCCCGGAAAAATCGACGAGCATCCGGAACAGGCTGTCACTGGAGAGGGCATTGTGACCGTAGGAGATGAGGACGTAACGGCACAGACCGAGTTCGAGCGCGCCAACTGCGTGCTGCAGGTGACTCCTCGATCAGCTGGCGTCCTGACTCATGTACGCGGGGGCGATCCCCAGGTGCTGGGCGATGAGATCGGGCGTCAGGTCGTTCTCGTTCGACGCGGCGGGAAAGTGGCGGTAGCAGATGAAGCCGTCCACATCCGCCTTGTCGAGCCCGGCGTCCCTGATGGCATTGGCCGACGCTTCCAGGTGGAAACTGAGCGATGTCCTCCCGGGTACGCGCCCCTGGGGCGTGTACCCCACTCCCACGATGGCATACTTGTCTTTTATCGACGACATCATCGGGCCTCCTTGTTCACAGAGTGAGATTCGTCCGGGACCACCCGCAAGCAATCCGGTCGTGGCGGGCAATCCCTGTCCGGATGCAGCTCAGAAGGTTTCACCCGTTTCGATGCGTACTGCTTGGGGGAAGGTGCATTTCCCCTTTACATATCTCTTCCTCGCATTGCCTTCCTGCAGAAGCTCTATGAAAGCGGTGCTCATATCGTATACACGCATGTCGAAACCCTTCGCTGCCAGTGCCTTCTCGAATCCGAACTTGTGACCGTGTCCTGCCGCGTGGAGCTCGGGGATGTACGTGTCGGGCATGGACAGATCGGAAGGGTTCTCGTAAGAGACCATACAGTTGTAGCGATTGGTCGCATGGAAGTTCCTGCATGCATACGGGCGGACTGGATATATCCGGCATTTCCCATCCTCGAGAAAGGGGCATTCGAGATTAGTCCCGAAATGTTCCTCTCGTGATAATCGGCGGATCCTCACCGCATTGGACTCGGCGGAGCTGAGAAATCCACGCACCTCATGGTGCGGCATGGCTTTCTTCAGGTATCTCAAGATCAGGAACAGCTCGTAGGCCTTCACTTCCACCTTGAAATAGCAGCAGTACGAACAGCCTACCGTGCAGTCGGTCTTCAGGGAACCCGAGGCCAGCACCCTTGTCAGGAGAGTGTCGTGCCTCCCGTAGGAGTTGGAGGTGCAGGTCTCGATATCCGACGTTCGTGACAGGTCGGCCGAGGCGTTCTTGAACTCGGTTGAGGCAGCCAGCTCGTAGATCGGGTCCGCAGTCCGCCGGAGCGGCGCATCGGCAAGGCCCCCGAGGGGCGTTCCATGCCTTCTAGAACTGATCATGCGGGCTGCCTGTGCTGGGTGACGCCAGATGCTCCATAACGTTCATTCCCTCGATCGGTACGTTCGCGGCGGTCTTGAATCCACGATCCTCCATGTGAGGATCGATGTCAAGTCAGTGTGTCCGGCGAGACACGTCTGGCCACGAAGTACGGGTCGCGCTTTCGGCTCCGTCTCTGATGCGGGCGACCCTCTGTCCCGGAGGGTAGGGGCCCGCGAGGGGGGGGGCGTGCTCACTGCAGTTTCCTTGCGATGACCGCAAATTCCCTGCTCCGTGCTGAGAAGGGCGTCCCTGCCACATCCGAGTAATAAGCCTCGACGGCAAGGCCGCACGCCGTGAACTCCCGCTCAAGATTTTCAGTGCTGAAATACTGCAGCCAGTTGTAGATCGTACGCGTGCGTTCGGCCTCGATGATCGTGTACTTGTCGAGGACCACCTTTTCCCTCTCATACTTGAATGTGTTCAGGAAACCGTAATATCTTCCGGGGGACCAGAACCCGTCGAGGAGATTGGGCCCGTACACTGCCCGCTCTTCCCGTTCGCTGAAGGCCGTCAGGGAATACACATCGAGGAGAACGGACCCGGATGGCTCGAGGAGCGCATGAAACGTGGTGAGGATGGTTCTCCTCTGGGCGGGGCTGAGTGCGCAGAAATCGCACATGATCATCAGGATGAGATGGAAGCGGTCGTCGGTTTCGAAATCCAGGTAATTCTGGTTCACATAACGGATTGGCAGCCTTTCCATGGTTGCAGTTTTCTGTGCATAACGGATCGATCTCTTCGAGAAGTCTATGCCGGTCACGGCTGCATGCCGCCGGGCCAGTCTCGTGGCGTATAATCCGGGGCCGCAGCCGAAGTCGGCAATCTTCTTTCCGGATCCGATGTCGAAGCGGGAGGCGATCCAGTCCACAGACCGATCGATGAAGGCGATGGTGCGGGATGAGATATCCGTCCCTTCATCCAGGTGGAACCTGAGCATCCGCTCAGAGGTGTGCTCGTCCGTCCAGAGATCAGCGGCCGTATAGAACTGGAAAGGATCAGGAGGGGTGTTTATTTCATCAAGCTGTTCAAACATTGCTGCCTCCCCGATATGTGCTCCGCACAATGCGGAGATCACCGGGCCCGGTGAAACGATGGGTTGGTGTATGATGGCGGATCGGGTCTGTACTGGTCCGATTCAGACCTTTCTGCCAATATAGAAAACATAGCCATAATAGTCCTTGTATTTATAATACAACCGAGCCTCATGCCGCTGGTTCTCTACGAGCTCTTCGGCGGTCTTGTTGCCCGCATGCTTTCTGAGGAAGAGCTCCTGTGCACGAACCTGCGGCGCATAGAAGTGCTCGGTCCAGCAGGTTTCAGGCAAGACGAAGGTCGCAATGGGTGTGTATCCTGCCTTTTCCATCTGTGCGACCTTCTTTGAGATGATGTCAATCTCCGTATACTCATGTTTCCAGAACCTGTCGATCTCGACAGGACGCTCTTCGGTGAACCAGGACGCCTCGGAGACGGCAATGAATCCCCCTGGCTTGAGGAACTCACGCCATTCGTTTATGCCTCGCTCATACCCGATGTTGTAGATGGCCCCTTCCGACCAGACCAGATCCAGTTCCTCCTTCTGAAAGGCAAGGTTGTCCATAGAGCCGACAATGCCCTTCACTCTGTCCTGGAGATTCCTCTTCCGGCTGTTTGCATTGAAGATGTCGATAAAGCCGGCAAACAAGTCGATGCCTGTGATATGCCCTGACGTATGATCGGCCAGCACCATCGTCTGGCCGCCGGTTCCGCATCCGATGTCTGCTATCTTCGATGCGTTGTTGAGGTTGTCGATAAAGCTCAGGGCTCTGACGGTCACTTCGGGGCTCCCCGGCCCTTGACGTTCCAGGCTCGAATAATAGTCGGAGATCAACGTATAATCGAACTCGTGAATCGATGTGTTCTCGTCACTCATCCTTTTTCCTTGTTGTGCGCCGGATCACTGGACCTGATCGCTCGGGCCAAGCCGCAACTCGGCTGAACTGTTCTTCATGAGGAGCACGTGCGCTCCCATGAACGAGGTTTCAACAACCTCGGCTCCGTTGGTGAAGAGATTCGCCATCTGTTCGCTCACAGCCCTCGCGGTCTCGTTCGGGCATGCCATGCGTGTTCCGGAGACCGTGGCCTTCAGGTGCCCACCGACAAAGGAATAGGTCCCTGTGTAGTTGTTGCAGCCATCGAAGCCGGAGACCGTGTTGTCGTTCGAGTTGAATACGATGGTCGGCCTCGGGGTGACGCCTTCCAGCTTTGCCCCGCCGCTCCAGATTACTGTCCAGCTGCCCTTGATCTTGGCCGATGTCTTGTCGTCTCCCTGAATCCTTGTGAATGGGGTGCAAGCGGTGGCGACAATCATGATGGAACATGCCAGGACAACGAGCTTCACGGACGTCCCAACGCATCCCTCACCTGACGGTGTACCGTGCGGTCAGTGCTGAAGATGGTCGGCATGTCTTAGTGCATCATTTCCATGAGAACGGTTCGGACCTTCTTCGCGGTATCCCGCAGAGCGTAGTCCGTATACCCGAGCTTCTCATAATAACCTGATATTATAGATTATTCTTGCCGGTGAACTGCCGAGCTGTACGCAGCGATCGTGAATCTCCCAGTTCAACAAAGTGGCGGTCTGACGAGTTACACGCCACCTGGAAGCTTCGAACGCATCATTTCCCTTCGATTCAACGTGCGCCCATCCACCACGAAGGTGCCGTTACCGATTGCGTGTATGGTTCGCTTCTCTCTTCGTGAACTGTCGAAGTAAGCAGCGACGCCTTCGAGGACAACGATATTGTGCTTTCTGACAATGTCGATGACCCTACATTCGATATTTGCCAGGCACTCCTCAATGAGCGGCGACCTGACATGGTTTCCCTTCACCGGAGTCAGACCGAACTCCTGAAACTTGTCTGTGTCGGCTCCCGAACACGTTCCGATGCCGACAACCTTATCAATGAGGTCAACGGTTGGAATCGAAATTACGCATTCCCTGGATCTCCGAAGCGCGGCATAGGAATAGTTCCAGGGCCCGGTGGTCATGGCAAACAGCGGTGTGAAGTCCACCACCATGGTCCATGAGATGGTCATGATGTTGTTTTTTTCGCCATCGTGTGTCGTCACGAGGACGACCGGTCCCGATTCAATTAGCGTGAATGCTTTACCGAGCTTCATCCTTTTCATCACCGCACGCCCCATACCGTGTGTCTCCTTGTGCATGAGCGGCTCAGCCGCGTCCGCTTTCTGAGTCGCCCGGTAATCCCCTCATCACCGCGGCATCAGTGCGAACACTCCCCAGCCCAGGTATTCACGCGTGTAAGCGGCATAACGCCCGGGTTCCGAGGTCAGTTGGGCCCTAACCTCTTTGGCTAACTCGTCGTCGGGATTGGCTTCAAGCCATCGGCGCATGGTGAGCCACTTGGCCGCCTCGTATCTGTCCCAGCCGTCTTGGTCTGCCAGCACCATTTCCACGACGTCGTAGCCGACGTGGCCGAAAGACGCGAGAAGTTCTGGAAGCAGGAGAAAGCCGGAGATTGACTTGGCAAGACACCCCCTGGCAACATCTTCCGTCGGGGGTAACTGCCGCCAGTAGGGCTCGCCGACGAGGATGATCCCTCCGGGGCTAAGGCTCTGCGCCAGAAGTTCGATGGTGCCGACGACTCCCCCGGCGATCCACGTGGCACCGAGACAGGCTGCCACACTGACCTTCTCGTCAGAGACGTAGCCGGCAGCATCGCCATGGATGAAGGTGACCCGATCGGCCACGCCGAGTTCTTCAGCGCGGAGTTTCGCTTGCTCGGTGAACAAGCGGCTCATGTCGATGCCGGTGCCGATGACCCCGTGATCGCGTGCCCAGGTGCACAGCATCTCCCCCGAACCGCTGCCGAGGTCGAGCACTCGGGTCGCTGTTTTCAGACGCAACGCCGCGCCGAGAGTGGCGAGCTTTTCGGGTGTAAACGGGTTGTGGATGCGGTGAGCACTTTCGGTGATGTTGAAGATCCGTGGAATGTCCATTGCGGAAAATCTCCTTTCGGGCGTGAACAGACTCGGTCATGGCCTAACGTTAAGGATCAGCCGCGCGCGTAGCGCGTCGGCAGGAACCTTTGGTTAGACTTATTCCTTAGATGAACCTAGAATATTCATTGCCCCGTGAATTACGGCAAGCACGTCAATTTGATCCGGTTTAATGTACTATATTATGCGGTAGGAGCCTTCAATTACTTCACGTATCTGATCAATATCATACTCAGGCACTCGACGGCCTGAGAGGGGGTAATCGGAAATCTGTTGGGACCTGCATGTAATAAGATCAACTACTCTCTTGGCATATTCAGGAGAGTCCTGAGCAATGTAATCGTGAATAGCGTCTAGATGTCCTTCAGCTGTAACTGTCCAGTGAACCTTCATTCCGGCAAGCCGTATTTTGCCCTTATTTCATTTACATGTTTAACACGGCCTGCCTTGCTATCAGCCAAACCCCTTTCAATTGCCTCACGGACATAGATTTCGTGAATAAGATCATCCCATGTTGCATCTTTGGGCATCTGATCGATTAATTTATGAGCCTCGTCTTTTTTCATCACCATCGACATGACGTTCTCCTATAATAGTATTTAGAGAATAACATGAGCCGCAGCTGAAATCAATTCACGCGGACATGGAGAGCCGAGAGTGCCGGTCAGGCGCGCTGTAAAGCGTCGCCTGCACCTGCTGGTTAGGCTTTCATACCTTCTTGACGCATGCGAATACCGTGTACTCATACTCTTCCAAGTTGTACCGTCCCTCATGCACCTCGAAACCAGTTTCGCGCAGAACATGTCTCCACGTGTCCAGGGAGAATATCCCCAATGTCCAGTGATCGGTCTCAATCCGAAGGCGTCCATGGTCGCGAATGAGATACAGTATCGTTGTTTCATACTGTTCATCTGTCGGGTCGGGATCGTACACGTTCTCGACGAAGACGACGTCGAATCCGTCTCTCGTGACCGGGGTGGAGCAGGTTCTGTTCTGTTGGAATGTCTCAATCGTCACGTCAGGTGTGGCCACAAGAATGCCGCCCGGTTCCAGGTGGGCAGAGGCAGTTCGGAATGCTGCCGTGAAATCCGCAAGGCAATTCATGTGCGATATCGCGTCGTCCATCAGGGCGGCATCGAAGGTACGGCCGAGGCTGAACGTCCGCATGTCTCCTTGGATAAACGTGCACTCCGGATTCAGTTCCTTCGCCTGTGCGAGCATGACGGAACTCAGATCGACACCGGTAACCTTGAACAGACTCTTGAGGTTCGAAACGTTCTTGCCGCCCCCGCAGCCAATGTCCAGCAAGGTGATGGTAGGACGTTTTGTGTGTTGACGAATCAGCTCTATGACGTGCCGGCAATAGTGTGCGTACTCAGTGGAGGCATCGCCCCACATGGGCCATAGCCACGCCAGGTCAGTGTATAGGTGGCAGGTATCTTTCATCTGTCTTTCCGTGCCGAACGAAAAGCTCAGCGGCGTGTCTTGTCCGCGGCCACCGGAGCGTTTTGTTGGGTGTTGAAATCCACCCATCTTCTTTTACTTAAACTTCCAAATGGAATCATAAGGGGTAGGAGCCACAATAGGTTCCACCAAGTCAATCCGGCAGAACCCAAGCCACCGTATGACCATATGGCCCAAACTATAGACAAGGAAAAAACACCATAAGGAGCGAGCATGAGCTTCCAACCGGTTCAGCGGCGGTGTTCCGAAGGCCCTCGTTGTGATAGGCCCGCTGCGCATCGGCCGCTGAGACGACACACTCCGTGCGCCACGGGTGAAGGAGAGGGTGGCTCCGGGTCCTCCATGCATACCAGGTTCCTCTAGGGCTCATATCATTTCATGGGATGCAACGTGCTGTTTATGCTTGAAAAATAACAGAACAGGCAGTGCATGTCAATCGGGCGCCGAGGACGGTCAAATAGGTGGACATTGCGAGCGTACCTTGTTATAAACAGACCTGAAATCACCGGCAGCTCACTGTTCACGCAACACCATCGAGGGGCATGAGGGGGGACATGGTCAGGAACAGGGGATCAACCGGCACATGGATCTGTACTGCCATACTCGTATCCCTGCTCCTCCTGCCTGCCTGCTCGGCCCGCAAGACGGCGATAGCGCCCTACCAGCCCAAGCCCCTGTTCAAACCCAGGGCCGTCGCCGCCCAGGCCCAGAAGATGGGATATTCCATCCAGGTGGGGGCCTTCCAGAACGTGAACAATGCCGCACGGCTCACCAAGAAGCTCGAGGTGCAGGGCATCGACGCCTTCTACTTCGCGCACGGTTCGGGGTTCTTCAAGGTCAGGTTCGGCAACTACCCCACCCAGGGTGCCGCAACCGCCGAGGCCCGGCGCATGAAGGGCAGGGGCATCATCGAGGTGTTCTATGTGATCAAGCCGGGCGAGTACGCGGTGGCCAGGGGAAAGCCCCGCGCAGGCATATCCACGAGGGACGATATCGTGGACACGGCCAGAGACTTCGTCGGTCTGCCCTACCTGTGGGGGAGTTCCGAGCTCAGCGCACCGCTGGACTGCAGCGGACTGGTCCTGGCGGTCTACCAGCTCAACGGCCTGAACGTGCCCCGCACCTCGGCCGAGCAGTACGAGACGGGCACTCCTGTGGACATGGGGGACATCGAAAAGGGCGACCTGGTCTTCTTCGCCACCTCGGGAAGCGGCCGGGTCAGCCACGTGGGCATCTACATCGGCGATGGGAAATTCATCCACGCCCCGGGCAGGGGAAAGACCATCTGTGCCGATTCCATGTCCAGCACCTATTACCGCGAGCGCTTCTATGGCGCCCGCACCTATCTGCGCTGAACCCTGCCAGCGGCAAAAACCAAGATTCAGGCCGATAGTTCTTCACCCCTGCCGGACCCGGCTCCAAGGATTTCCCGAATATTTTTCATGGGAAAAAGCCTCCTGCCCCTTGACACGGGGAGATTGCATTTTAAACATTAACTCGAGGTGCCCACTGTTCTCGATGCACATGCACGGATACACTGGGGATCTCTCAGTGATGCGGCTGATACGTAAAGGAGGCCTCGACCTTCATGGGTGAGCAGCTCAATACGGGTACCATACTCTCCATCAGGGGCAGCGTGATCGATGCCCGTTTCACCGGGCGCCTTCCCGGCATCTTCCACGTGCTCCGCGCAGGCGAGGACAGGGACATCATCATAGAGGTGAACACCCATCTCAACGAGAACACGATCAGGGGCATCGCGCTGACTCCCACCCAGGGCCTGGCCCGGGGCTCCGAGGTGCTGGACACGGGGCGCCCGCTGGAGGTCCCGGTGGGCAAGGGACTTCTCGGCAGGGTCATTAACGTCTTCGGCAGCCCCATCGACCTCAAGGGAGAGATCGAGGGCACGCCGAGGCCCATCCACCAGAAACCGGTGCCGCTGACCGACCAGTCCACGGTGTCCGAGATCTTCACCACCGGCATCAAGGCCATCGACGTCCTGGCACCCCTGGAGCGCGGCGGCAAGGCAGGGCTGTTCGGCGGGGCGGGCGTGGGCAAGACCGTGCTCATCACTGAGATGATCAACAACACGGTCAAGCAGCACAGCGGCGTATCCATCTTCTGCGGCATTGGCGAGCGGTGCCGCGAGGGCGAGGAGATCTACCGCGACATGATCTCTGCCGGCGTGCTCGGCAACACGGTCATGGTCTTCGGCCAGATGAACGAGCCGCCGGGCGCCCGGTTCCGGGTGGGACACGCGGCGCTCACCGTGGCCGAGTACTTCCGGGACGACATGCACCAGGACGTGCTCCTCATGATGGACAACATCTTCCGCTTCATCCAGGCGGGCTCCGAGGTCTCGGGCCTCATGGGCCAGCTCCCGTCGCGGCTCGGCTACCAGCCCACCCTGGGGACCGAGCTGGCCGAACTGGAGGAGCGCATCTGCAACACGAGCGCAGGCGCCATCACCTCCATCCAGGCCGTGTACGTGCCGGCCGACGACTTCACCGACCCGTCCGCGTCGCACACCTTCGGCCACCTGTCGGCCTCCATCGTGCTCTCCCGCAAGCGGGCCAGCGAGGGTTTGTACCCGGCAGTGGACCTGCTGCAGTCCTGGTCCAAGATGCTCATGCCCCACATCGTGGGGGACAGGCACTACCGCATCGCCCAGGAGATCCGCAAGACGCTCACCATCTACGAGGACCTCAAGGACATCATCGCCATGCTCGGCATCGCAGAACTCTCCCGCGATGACCAGCGCACCGTCTACCGGGCCCGCAGGCTCGAACGATTCTTCACCCAGCCCTTCTTCACCACCGAGCAGTTCACGGGCATACCGGGTAAGATGGTCGACCTGGCCGACACGCTCACCGGCTGCGAGCGCATCCTGAACGACGAGTTCGCCGACCTGCCCGAGTCCAAGCTGTACATGATCGGCTCCATCGACGAGGTGCACGCCGATGGACTGTAAGATCCTCCTTCCCTCAGAGGTCTTCCTGCACCGGAAGGTCGACAAGGTGGTGGCCGAGGGCACCAATGGCTCCTTCTGCCTGCTGCCGAAGCATGTGGACTTCGTGTCCGCCCTGGTGGCAGGCATCCTGAGCATCACGTCCGAGGGGAACCCCCCCGAGTACTTCGCCGTGGACCAGGGCCTGCTCGTCAAGAAGGGCGACGAGGTACTCGTTTCGACCCGCAACGTGGTGCGCATCCCGAGCCTCGGCCATCTCAGGGCAGTGGTGCAGGAGCAGTTCAAGGTCCTCGACGACAAGGAGAAGGCGGCCCGAACGGCTGCCGCCAGGCTCGAGGCGAGCATCGTGCGGCGCTTCATGGAGCTGAAGAAGTATGGATAAGAAACCCAGGCCATCCCATCTCCGCCGGGACGATATCGTGAAGAAGTTCACCAGCGAGGTGGTGAAGAAGGAGAGGCGCAAGATACGCGGCCTCCGCCAGGAGGACAAGACGGTCTGGTTCGGCCTGGGCATGTTCGGCGTGGTGGGGTGGTCCGTGGCCATCCCCACCCTCATCGGCGTTGCCCTAGGCCTGTGGATCGACCGGACCTGGCCGAGCCAGTACTCCTGGGCCCTCATGCTGCTCATCCTCGGCGTCACGGTGGGGTGCATGAACGCCTGGTACTGGGTGCGCAAGGGGGGGATCGAGAAGGAGGAGCCCCTTGACGACGACGAGTGGGAGGACAGAAATTGAGCGCCATGCCCGACATGCTTCACCTCGTCATCGCCCTGAGCGTGGGTATGGCCCTGGGTGCGTTCTTTTCCCTGCATCTGTGGAACTCGGTGCGGCGGATGACCGGGCCTCCGGGCATCACACTCTCTTCCCTGGGCGGGTTCGTCGTCAGGACGGCGATCGTGGTGGCGGGTTTCTATGTCGTCATGGACGGTCGCTGGGAGCGGCTGCTGGCCGCCCTGGCGGGCTTCGTGGTCGTGCGGGAGGTCATGGTCCGCAGGCTCGGCAGAAAGCCTGAGACGACGTGAGGTGAGGGCGTGGAGATCCTGAGACTCAACCAGATCAGCCCCGACCAGGTCATCCTGTTCCAGTGGGGGTTCGTCCATGTCTCGGCAACGCTGGCCTACACCTGGCTCATCATGGGTATCCTCCTCGCATTTGCATTACTCGTGGGGCGCAGGTCGACCCCGGACGTGAAGATCACGCGCTGGCAGAACCTCCTCGAGGTCGTGGTGGGCGGCATCAGGGAGCAGATCCACGAGATCAGCCAGGAAGACCCGGACCACTACATGGCCTTCATCGGCACGCTCTTCCTCTTCATCGGGCTGTCCAACCTCCTCCTCATCGTGCCGGGCTACGTGGCGCCGACGGCATCGCTGACCACCACGGCGGCCCTGGCCGTGACGGTCTTCCTGGCGGTCCCCATCTACGGGATCTCGAGAAACAGGATGGGATATTTCAGGGAATACTTCCAGCCCACCTTCATCTTCTTCCCGTTCCACGTCATGGGGGAGCTGACGCGCACGCTGGCCCTTGCCATACGGCTCTTCGGCAACATCATGAGCCACGACAAGGTTATCGCCATTCTGCTGGCGGTCACCCCGCTCTTCTTCCCCGTCGTCATGCACGCGCTCGGTCTGCTCATCGGCATGGTGCAGGCCTACATCTTCTCCATCCTGGCCATGGTGTACATCGCCTCGGCCACGCAGGCCCACGAGGAGAAGCAGCACACGGGCAAGCCCTAGGGGCCTGGAGGGGTAAAAAACGCACGAAAGGAAGGTATGCTATGGACAGTCTGACGGTAGTTGCATTCGCATCCATCATAACCGCGGGGGTCACCATGGCCTTGGGCGCCATCGGGCCTGCACTGGGAGAGGGCATGGCGGCCAAGCAGGCCGTGAGCGCCATCGCCCAGCAGCCGGACGAGAAGAACACCATCACCAGGACGCTGTTCGTGAGCCTTGCCATGATCGAGTCCATCGCCATCTACTGCTTCGTCATCTCCATGATCCTGATCTTCGCCAACCCCTTCTGGGACCACTTCGCCGTCCTTGCAAAAGGGGGATGACGGATGCACATCGACTGGTTCGTCTTCGCGGCCCAGATCGTCAACTTTCTCATCCTGGTCGCGCTGCTCAAGATCTTCCTCTACGACCGCATCGTGAAGGCCATGGATGCGCGGCAGGCCAGGATCGCCTCCCGGCTCGATGAGGCCGAGCGGCTCAAGGACGAGGCCCGGGCGCGCGTTGTCGAACTCGAGGAGAAGAACCAGGAGCTCGTGGAAAAGACCGGGGAGATGCTCAACCAGGCGAGCCGGGACGCCCAGGCAGAGCGCGGTCGGCTCATGGCCCTGGTCAGCCAGGAGGCCCAGCAGAGCAGGCGGCGCTGGCGGGAGTCCCTTCTGCGGGAGCGGCAGGTCTTCTTCGAGGAGCTCCGCTCCAAGGCGGGTGAGTTCATGTTTGCCACCATCAGGCGGATCCTGAAGGACCTCGCCGACGAGGACCTAGAAGACAGGATGGTGCAGGTCTTCACCCGGCTCGTCAGGGGGATCGATGCCGGGCAGCAAGAACTCCTGAAGCGCTCGCTCGATTCGGGCACGCCCGAGATAACCCTGCGCAGCGCCTTCGAGCTGAAACCCGACCAGCGCAGGAAGATCCTCGACGCCATAGGGCCCTACGTCTCGACGGACGTGGCCTACCGGTACGAGGTCTCCGACTCGCCGCTGGCCGGCATCGAGCTCATGACCCACGGGTACAGGCTCGCCTGGAGCATCGGGGACCACCTGGCCGCCCTGGAGGAGGACTTCAGCCGTACACTCAGGGAAGAGCTCCCCGAGGAACTCTCCGCACAGGAACCGCATGGCGGAAAAGGGTAGTGACGGATGCCAGCGTTATCGTGAAGCGAAAGGGGTTGTCCATGGATGACACCGGCAACACAGGGACATTGAAGGAGTGCCTCGACGATACCATCGACAGGATGGGCAAGGTGGTTTCCGGGAAGAAGCCGGGGCTCATGCCCGAGGAGGTAGGGATCGTCACCTTCGTGGGCCGCGGCATCGCCCGGCTCTCCGGCCTCGACACCATACGGTCCGAGGAGCTCGTGCGGTTCCCCGGAGACCTGTACGGGCTCGTGTTCAACGTGGATGCCGACGAGGTCGGCATCATCATGCTCGACCCGTCCGAGGAGATCGGGGCCGGAGGCATGGCCCACAGGACGGGCCGCGTGCTGGACGTCCCGGTGGGCGAGGGCATGCTGGGACGCGTGGTCGACGCCCTGGGCCGTCCCCTGGACAACGGGGGCGAGGTCCATACCACCGTCCGGTTTCCCGTGGAGCGCGAGGCACCGCCCATCATGCACCGCGACCCGGTCACGGTGCCCCTGCAGACCGGCATCAAGGCCATCGACGCCCTGATCCCCATCGGCAGGGGGCAGCGCGAGCTCATCCTGGGGGACCGCCAGATAGGCAAGACCACCATCGCCCTGGACACCATCATCAACCAGCACGACAAGGACGTCGTCTGCATATACTGCGCCATCGGCAAGCAGAGCTCGGACGTGGCCAAGTCCATCGCGGTCCTCAAGGAGCACAACGCCATGGACTACTCCGTCGTGGTGGTGGCCTCCGGCGAGGAGCCGCCGGGCCTCCAGTTCGTGGCCCCGTACGCCGCCACGGCCATGGGTGAGTACTTCATGGAACGCGGCCGGGACGTGCTCGTGATCTACGACGACCTCACCCGGCACGCCCGGGCCTACCGCGAGCTGTCTCTCCTGCTGCGCAGGCCGCCCGGCCGGGAGGCCTTCCCCGGCGACATCTTCTACATCCACTCGCGCATGCTCGAGCGGTCGACGCACTTGCGGGCCGAGCACAGCGGCGGGTCGCTCACCGCACTGCCCATCATCGAGACCGAGGCCCAGGACATGTCGTCGTACATCCCCACCAACCTCATCTCCATCACGGACGGACAGATCTACCTCTCGCCCAACCTCTTCCAGAAGGGCATCCTGCCCCCGGTGGACGTGGGCAAGTCGGTCTCCCGCGTGGGGGGCAAGGCCCAGCTCCCGGCGTTCCGTGCCGTGGCCGGAGACCTGCGCATCGCGTACGCCCAGTTCGAGGAGCTCGAGAGCTTCTCCCGGTTCGGCACCAGACTCGACGACGACACGCGCAGGCGCCTCGAGCGGGGCTGGCGCGTCCGCGAGATCCTCAAGCAGCCCCAGTACCGGCCCATCCCCGTGGCGGAGCAGATCGCGGCGCTCACGGCGGTCACCGGTGGCATCCTCGACGACGTCACCGTGGAGAATATCGGGAAGGCAGAGGGCGTGGTGCGCACGGAGGTGACGAAACGTCTGGAGGCGGTATGCTCACGCATATACGAGGGCGGCAAGCTCAGCATGGACGACTTCAACGCCGTGCTGAACGCGGCCAGGGAGGCCGTGGCCGGGATGACGGGGAAGGGCGATGCAAACCCTTGAGTCGCTCAAGCGCACGATCAAGAGCACCCAGGACCTGCTCTCCGTGGTCAAGACCATGAAGGCCCTGGCGGCGGTGAGCATCAGGCAGTACCAGCGCGCCGTGGAAGCGCTCCTGGACTACAGCAGGAACGTCGAGATGGGGCTGCAGGTCGTGCTCCGTTCGCGCCCCCGGGAGGAGATGGCCATGGGTGCGGTCCCCCTTTCGCGCGTCGGCGCCATCGTGTTCGGGTCGGACCAGGGCCTGTGCGGGCAGTTCAACGCGCAGGTGGTAGCCCATGCGCTCGACGAGCTCGACCGACTCGGTGTTCCGGAGGTGAACCGCTACATCCTCACCGTGGGGGAGCGGGCCAAGGATTACGTCTTTGCCGCGGGCCAGGAGATCTATGACAACCTCATGAGCCCGAGCTCCACCGCGGGCGTCACCCCCATGGTGCAGGAGATCGTGATGATCCTGGAGGAATGGCACTTCGGGGCCCAGATCCAGCACGTCTACCTCTTCTACAACCACTACCTGTCCGGGGCCACCTACCACCCGCACACCCTGCGGCTCCTGCCCGTGGACCAGGTCTGGCTCGATGAGATCAGGTCGAGGAAGTGGGAGTCGCGCTCGTTGCCCATGTTCACCCAGGACTGGGACACGCTCTTCCTCGCCCTGCTACGCGAGTACCTCTTCGTCTCCATCTACCGGGCCTTCACCGAGTCCCTTGCCAGCGAGAACGCAAGCCGACTCGCATCCATGCAGAACGCGGAGAAGAACATCCAAGAGCACCTCGAGGAGATCCACGTGGCCTACCACCGCCAGCGGCAGATGACCATCACCGAAGAGCTGCTCGACATCGTGTCGGGCTACGAGGCCATGAAGGGTGGTGCCGGACCGGAGAAGGAGATCTCCGGAGTCCCTGACCGGGAGGACTAGCTGCGCCTCGATGCCAGGGCGTTCCTGATGGCGCTGGCTATCTCGTTCTTGACGACGGGCTTGGTGACGTATTCGCTGATGCCGATGGCCCTGGCTTTCTCCTCGGAGAGGATCTCGCTGAACCCGGTGCAGACGACCACGGGCAGGTCGGGCCTGATTCGCATGCATTCCTCGGCAAGCTCGGTGCCGGTCATCTTGGGCATGGTCTGGTCGGTGATGATGAGGTCGAACCGGTACGGGTCCTTCCTGAACTCGGCAAAGGCCTTCGTGCTGTCCGTGAACCTGGTGACGTGGTACCCGAGGCGTTCGAGCATCTCGTTGAGCATGGTGACGATGTACTCCTCGTCGTCCACGATGAGGATACTTTCGTTCCCCCCGGTGACCGCCTCCCTCGACGATTTCTTCGGGGCAAAGCCGTCGGACTCGATGCAGGGGAGGTAGATGTTGACCGTCGTACCTTTGCCCGGCTCGCTGTATAGCTTGATCTCGCCATGGTTGCTCTTCACGATGCCGTGGACCACCGACAGGCCAAGGCCAGTACCCTCCCCGGGTTTCTTGGTGGTGAAATAAGGCTCGAAGACGCGGTCCAGGATGTTCTTGGGGATGCCGTGGCCCGTGTCGCTCACGGATATCTTCACATACCGTCCCGGGTCCAGCTTCATGGCCATGCAGTCCGCAGCGCCGATCTCCACCTCGGACATCTCCACGCCGAGTATCCCGTCCCTGTCGCGCATGGCATGGAAGGCATTGGTGCACAGGTTGATGAGCACCTGGTGGATCTGGGTGGGGTCGGCCAGGACGGGCCTGCACCCCGTGTCGATCTTCTGCCTGATCTCGATGGTCGAGGGGATCGAGGCGCGCAGCAGGGTGAGCGATTCCTTGATGATGGGGTGGAGCTCCAGGGGAAGCAGTTCCTGCTCGGTCTGGCGGCTGAAGGTCAGGATGTGTCTCACGAGCTCCTTGGCCCGGGTGGCGGCCATGAGGATCTGCTCGATCTTGTTTGTCAGGGGGCTCTTCTCCGGCGCGTCGTCGATGATCATCTCGGAGTAGCCGATGATGGGGGAGAGGATGTTGTTGAAGTCGTGAGCTATGCCGCCGGCCAGCGTCCCGATGGCCTCCATCTTCTGTGCCTGCCTAAGCTGGTTCTCGAGGCCCTTCTTCTCTTCCTCAGCCCTCCGGTGGGCCTCCACCTCCCGGACGAGTTCCTCGTTCGAGCGCATGAGCTGCGATGTCCTCTCACGCACCCGCTCCTCCAGCTCGAGGTTGGCGGACTTGACCTTTTCCTGCTCTATCTCCAGGAGCTTGACCAGGTAGAAGTCCCTCCGGGAGTAGTATTCGGACGAGTAGCAGGCGAACATGCCGATGACGTTCGCGCTCAGGATGAAGAAGTTGTTGTTCAGGAGCACCTCCATGGGCGTGGCGGTGAGCCATATGGAGGCGATCTCGTAGAAGGCCACGATGGTCCAGCCCGCCACTGCGGCCCAGATGAACCGGATACGCAGGAACACGTACCCGAAGATGAGCACGAGGATCAGACCGGCGTAGTAGGAGTAGTTCGCCGGGGGCGGTGCGATGAGGATCATGATAACGATGCCCAGGCCCGAGAGGGTGATGGCGGCGGCCAGGCACATCTGCATGTACTGCTTAAATCTCGAAGAGAAGGAGAAGACTATGACGGCGAGGATGCCCGGGATGACCACGGCGTAGCGGATTATCCAGAGGGTGCCCTTGGCCCCGGGGAGGAGCTTCGCGTCGAGAAAGCCGAAGATCCCGTAGAACACGATGCCCGACAGGAGGATGAGGCGGGCCTGTTTCAGGGACTTGTTGAAGAAGTCATCGAGGTATTCCGTTTCGAGGCTGCCGGAAAAGGCCAGGGTGAAGGGGTTCAGCGGCAGGTTCAGAGACTTCGGTCCGTGCTCTGATCTCATCCGGACCTGCTGTCTGATTTCAGGTGCCGCCACATCTCCGAGCAGTGAATCCATGAAAAATCCTCATCCCTTCACGATGACTTGAGCTCCAGCAGGTCTTATCGGGATTTCAACGGCGTGAGTTGAGGATAATCTTCGGCAGATCACCGGGCGGAAGGTGCCGTGCGATGATCGATCAGGCATGAGGGATCCTTTCCCGTGGCATATGCATCCGCACTGCTCCCCACTGCATCATGCGGCAGGGAATATGCCACGGGATGATCCGGGAAGTACGTCCCGCCGGGGTGCAATGGAAAAGAACAGAGCGAATACATGAGGCAGAACTTTCATTTCAATCGTGACGTACGCCCAGAATGGAGACTTGACCTATAATATGTAACTATATACACATATAAAAGATTGTTATGTACGATATGGTAGTATTATGAAAGAGAAGTGGGCAGTCGTATTCAAGCCAAGCGATGCTCATCAGGGCAGGTACCTCTGGGTGCGTGATACCTGCGGGTCCATTGTGGTATTTGCATCCCGGTGGCAGGCCATGCAGTGGATCGGCAGGTCCACCATCTATGATGAACATGAGCATGAGGTGCTCTACATAAGGATTTCCAAGGAGGCCTCTCCATGAATGGGCATTCATTCTCCTGTTGGGGCACTTCCTTTCCCGCACTGTATAATCCTTGACATAATTCATCTTTGCAGCCTAATATAATTGTGTAAATCAGCGCATATCATGGTGGATGCATACCCATCATGCACATCCCGAGACGAGGAGGCTTTAATGGAAGGCAATACACTGACACTGAACGGCGCAAGGGTTGAGTATCAGCCCGGCCAGACCATCCTCGAGGTTGCCGAGTCCCATGGCGTTCACATCCCCACCCTGTGCTACCTCAAGGGCTGCTCACCCACCGGTGCCTGCCGGGTCTGCCTGGTTGAGGTCGCCGGGGCCCGCGCCCTCGTGGCATCGTGCTCCACGCCCGCAGAGAAGGGGATGGTCGTCGAGACCGAGTCGGAGCGGGTGCACAAGGCACGAAGGCTCAACATCGAGCTGCTGCTCTCGAGCGGCAACCACAACTGCGTCACGTGCGAACGCTCCGGGGACTGCACCCTGCAGGCCCTGGCGTACCGCTACGGCATAGAAACCCCCCGGTTCCCGATTCAGCCGCAGCCCTACGAGACCGAGGACGTGAACCCGTTCATCATCCGCGACTTCAAGAAGTGCATCCTGTGCGGTCGCTGCGTGCAGGCCTGCCAGGAGGTCCAGGTGAACCGGGCCATCTCGTTCGGCAACCGAGGACCTCACGCCAAGATCGTCGCGGGTACCGACACGCGCTATGATCTGAGCGACTGCGTGTTCTGCGGCCAGTGCGTGCAGGCCTGCCCCGTGGGTGCACTCATCGAGAAGAAATCCAAGTTTCTCGGTCGCATCTGGGATGTACGCAAGGTCCGCACCACCTGCCCCTACTGCGGGGTGGGCTGCCAGCAGCTCCTGCACGTGAAGGACGGCAGGATCGTCAAGGTCACGGCCCCCGAGGACGCATCTCCCAACAAGGGCAGGCTCTGCGTCAAGGGCCGCTTCGGGTACGACTTCATCTACTCCGAGGACCGTTTGAAGAAGCCGCTCATCAGGGAGAACGGCGAATTTCGGGAGGCGTCCTGGGACGAGGCGTTGAACCTCGTTGCGGGCAAACTCAAGGAAATCAAGGAAAAGCACGGCCCGGACGCGATTGCAGGCGTGAGCTGCGCCCGGTCCATCAACGAGGACTCCTACCAGATGCAGAAGCTCTTCCGCGCGGTGATCGGGACCAACAACATCGATCACTGCGCGCGAACGTGACACGCCCCCACGGTCGCCGGTCTGGCGATCGCATTCGGTTCCGGGGCAATGACCAACTCCTTCGGCGAGTTCGCCAATGCCAAGATGTTCCTGGTCATCGGGTCCAACATGACCGAGGCGCACCCCGTGGCAGCCACCTTCCTCAAGAACGCGGTCATGAAGGGTGCCGAGCTCGTCCTGGTCGATCCGAGGAAGCAGCCCCTGGCTGACTTCGCCACCATGCACGTGCCCATCAGGGTGGGCAGCGACATCGCGTTCCTCAACGGCCTCATGCATGTCCTCGTCACCGAGAACCTCTACGACAAGACGTTCGTGGACGAACGATGCAAGGGGTTCGAGGAGCTCAAGGCGGTCGTCATGAACTATCCGCCCGAGAAGGCCGCCGAGATCGCGGGCATCAGCGTCGAGCTGCTCCGCGAGACTGCCCGCAAGCTGGCATCCGTCAAGCCGGTCATGTGCTGCTACACGTTGGGCATCACCGAACACACGTGCGGCCGCAACAACGTGCTCTCCGTGGCCAACCTGCAGATGCTGCTGGGAAACATGGGCGTGGAGTGCGGCGGCGTGAACCCGCTGCGAGGCCAGAACAACGTGCAGGGCGCCTGCGACATGGGTGCGCTGCCGAACGTCTTCCCGGGCTACCAGCAGGTGGCCAACGCGGAGGCACGGGCCAAATTCGAGAAGGCCTGGGGCGTGGACAAGCTGCCTGACAAGCCGGGCCTTATGATCCCCCAGATGATGGAAAGCCTCACCACCGGCAAGGTCAGGGCCCTGTGGATCTTCGGCGAGAACCTGGCCAACACCGAGCCGGACATCGCCAAGGTTGAGCACGAGCTCGCCTCCGCCGAGTTCCTCATCTGCAACGACATCTTCCCCACCGAGACCACGAGGTTCGCCCACGTGGTATTCCCGGCCGCGGCCTGGAGCGAGGACGACGGCACCTTCACGAGCAGCGAGCGCAGGGTGAGCCGGGTGCGCAAGGTGAGCCAGGCCCCGGGCGAGGCGAAACCCAACTGGTGGATCTTCAAGGAGGTCGCCAGGAGGATGGGCCAGGACTGGTCGTCGAAGAGCGGCCCCGAGCTCTGGGACAACGAGGTGTCCGTGCTGGCCCCCGCGTTTGCCGGCATCAAGTACAGCCGCATCGAGAACGACGGCCTCCAGTGGCCGTGTCCCAATATCGAGCACCCCGGAACGCCTGTCCTCCACAGGGGTGGCGTGTTCACGAGCGGCCAGGGCACCCTGACGCCTGTGGAGTGGACCCCGCCCGCCGAGGTGCCGGACAGGGAGTACCCCTTCGTGCTCTCCACGGGCCGCAGGCTTTACCACTACCACACCCGCACCCAGACGGGCCGCACCGGCCTGGACTGGCTGCTCGGCGAGGAGACCGCCGACATTTCTCCAGAAGACGCCCGCTCCCTCGGCATCAAACACGGCGAGAAGATCCGCGTGCGTTCCCGCAGGGGCAAGGTGGAGGTCAGTGCCAAGGTGACCAGGCAGGTGCCCAAGGGCATGGTCTGGATGGCCTTCCACTTTAGGGAGGGCAATGCCAACTGGCTCACCAACCCGGTGTTCGACCCCTTCACCCTGACCGCCGAGTACAAGGCCTGCGCGGTGGCCATTGAAAAGATCTGACGATCTGTCAAGACATGCACAAAGAAGGGGCCCCTGGTTTCAGGGGCCCCTTCTGCTGTTTGAGGAAATGGAGCTGCTTATGCTTCCTTCTTCTCCCGATCCTCGAGCCACCGCGGGCAGTGGGTCTTGCACCAGGACCTGGTGACTTCGCCCGAGAACATGGCCGAGGCCGTGCCCGGGTTGCCGATGGTGCCCAGGTAGATGTGCACCACGATGAAGGCGACGAGAAGCACCACGGCACCAGCATGGGCCATGTAGGAGAGCCGCGCGATGATCGCGGGGACGCTCAGCGGGTTCCAAAGCCACATGACGAAGCCGGAGACCACGATGATGGCCCCGCACACGATGAGGATCCAGAAGAAGGCCTTCTGACCCGCATTGTACTTGTACACGGGCGGCAGGTCCTTGACCGGCCAGAGGTAGCCGCCCGCCTTGAGCACCCACTGGAGGTCGGCCTCTTCGAAGGTGCAGTCCTTCTTCCATATGTACAGGGCATACAGGAGCATGCCCGCGAACACGATGCCCGAGTAGATGTGCATGAGCTTGGTGGCGTAGTAGCCGCCCAGGATGATCGGGATGAAGTCCCACGCCTGGAACTGGAGGCCGAGCCCGGTGAACAGGCAGAACAGGCAGCTCGCCGCCAGCACCCAGTGCACGATGCGCTCTTCCGCATCAGTTATCCGAACAACCGCTTCGTGAGATGACATGTCATTGACCCCCTTCTTTCTCTTCGTGGATCTTGTGTGGTCCCTTGATCAGGTAGTGGAGACCGGCCATGCCCGCAACGGCTCCCAGTCCGATGAGGGTGAAGGGCTTGAACAGGTTCTTCCACAGGATGACCGAGAACGGGACGCTGGGATTCGTGGGAAGCTCGTCATACACCTCGGGCTTCTCGGTGAGCACGTAGATGACATGGGTGCTCTTCACGAACTTGTCGCCGTACACGTTGGCGTCACCGCCGAGCTCCTTGACCCGATCGTACGCCTTCTTGATCATGGCGTCCTTCTCGCCGATGGTGAGCGCTCCGGTGGGGCAGGAGAGCACGCATGCGGGCTTTTCGCCTGCCATGAGCCTCGTGTAGCAGAGGTCGCACTTGTAGACCTTCTCGTTGGCCTCGTTGTAGCGCGGGATGTCGAAGGGGCAGGCAGCCACGCAGGCCTTGCAGCCGATGCAGGCATCCTGGTTCAGGCTCACCGTGCCGAGCTCGGTGTAGTGCAGTGCCCCGGTGGGGCAGGATTTCACGCAGGCCGCGTCCGTGCAGTGCATGCACCCGTCCTTGCGGAAGAGCCACCTGAGGGTCCCCTCCTTATCCACGTGTTCCTGGAAGCGGATCAGGGTCCACGTGTTCCACTCGAGATCCTGGGGGTTCTGGTAGGTGCCGTGCTGGCGGGTCTTTGATGCAGGCATCTCGTTCCACTGCTTGCATGCCACCTGGCAGCCCCTGCAGGCAGTGCACCGGGAAAGATCGATGAGTTTTACGTATTCGTGTGTTTTCATCTCTTACACCCCCTGTACCTTGGTTACATTAACCATGAACGCCTTGTACTCGGGACAGAAGGTATTCGCATCGCCCACGGTCGTCGTGAGGAAGTTCGTGCTGTCACTCTCGGTTCCTTCCGGGTAGAGCCAGCCGTAGTTGAACGGCATGCCCACCTGATGGACCGTCTTACCCATGACCTTGAAAGGCACGAACCGCTTGGTCACCATGGCCCTGCACTTCACCTTTCCTCTGGCCGAAGATACATGCACCCAGTCGGCGTTGGTAATGCCCAGGGACTTCGCGAGTTCCTCTCCGATCTCCACATAGAGCTCGGGCTGCATCTCGAGCAGCCACGCCTGCCAGCGGGTGAGAGCACCCGTGCACCAGTGCTCGGTGCAGGAGTAGGTAGTGCACACGTAGGGGAAATCGTCGCTCGCATTGGCCGTCTTGTCGATTTCACCCTTGAAGATCTCGATGGCCGGGTTGTTGAGCTGGCTCGACAGGGGATTCCTGTCCAGCGGTCCTTCCAGGGGTTCGTAGTGCTCGGGGAAGGGGCCTTCGGCCATGGCGGGTCCGAAAAGCGAGCCCACGCCGTCGGCCTTCATGATGAACGGGTACTTTCCCTTCTCCTTGTCCGCCATGGGCGGCCAGGGGCCATCGGGCACGTCGCCCACCCACTTCTCGCCGGTCCACTCCAGGAGCTTGCGCCTGGGGTTGTAGGGCTTACCGTTCACGTCGCAGGAGGCCCTGTTGTAGATGATGCGGCGGTTCACCGGCCATGCGAACGACCAGTTGGGGTATAGGCCGAGGCCCGTGGGGTCGTCCTTGCCGCGCTTGGCCATCTTGTTCTCGCCGTCGGCGCCAAAGCTGCCGGACATGATCCAGTTGCCGCAGGCGGTGGTGCCGTCTGCCTTGAGCATGCCGAAGGTCGGCACCAGATCGCCCTTCTTGAACATTTTACCATCGATCTCCGCGTCCGCGGTCCAGTGGCCGTTGATCTGCTTGGCCACCTTGAGCACGTCCATGTTTCCCCTGAGGTCCTTGTAATCCCACTTGAGGTTCAGGATCGGTTCTGCGTGGGCCCCGCCTTCCTTCACGTAGAGGGCCTTGACGGCGTCCATGATGCGGATCTGGATGTCACCGCAGGAGATGGCGTCATCCGGTGGGTCCACGGCCTTGTACTTCCACTGGACCCACCTGCCGCTGTTGCTCTGGCTGCCTTCCTTCTCCATGGTGGCGGAAGCAGGCAGGAGGAAGCACTCGGTCTTGACCTGCTTGGGGTCGACCCCGGGGCCGAACCAGAAGGAAGCGGTCTCGTTGTCGAAGATGTTGGCGCACACGAGGAAGTCGAGGTTCTCAAGGGCCTTCCTGGTCTTGTTCGAGTTCGGAGAGCTCACCGCAGGGTCGGTCGCATAGGCGAAAAGACCCTTGATCTTGCCCTCGTACATCCTCTCGAAGAGGTGCAGCTGCGAGTAGTGCTTGCCGTCATCGAGCTTGGGCAGCCATGCATAGCCGAACTCGTTCTCGGGAGTGGCAGCGTCGCCGTACAGGGACTTGAGCCAGCTCACGAAGAAGTTGGGGTAGTTGATGTAGTAGTTGGCCGACTGGGGGTCGTTCGACTTCGGCGTGCACTTCTCCAGGTATTTCTCCAGGGTGTCCAGGGACGCGGTGGGCATCTTGAGATAACCGGGCAGGTTGCCGTACAGGATGCAGTGGTCCGTGGACCCCTGCACGTTGGGCTCGCCGCGCAGCGCGTTGATGCCGCCGCCGCAGATGCCCATGTTGCCCAGCAGGAGCTGGATGATGGACATGGTGCGGATGTTCTGCACCCCCACCGTGTGGTGGGTCCACCCGAGCGCGTAGCACTCGGTCCCCGCCTTGTCAGGCGCCCCGGTGGCGCTGTATTCCGCATAGACCCGCGTGAGGTTCTCCTTGGACACGCCGGTGATGCTGGAGACCTTGTCCAGGGTGTAGCGCGAGTAATGCTCCTTCAGGAGCTGGAACACGCACCGCGGGTCCGTCAGTGTCGGGTCTTTGAGCGGGATGCCGTTGGCATCCATCTGGAAGGTCCAGGTGGCCTTGTCGTACTTGCGCTTCTCCGCGTCATACCCGGAGAACAGCCCGTCGCTGAAGGAGAAGTCGGGGTTCACGAGGAACGATGCATTGGTGTAGTTGACCACGTAGTCGCGGAAGTACTTCTCGTTGTCGATGATGTACTTGATCATGCCCCCCAGGAAGGCGATGTCCGTGCCGGACCTCAGAGGGACGTGGTAGTCGCAGCGGGCCGACGTCCTTGTGTAGCGGGGGTCAACGTGGATGATCTTGGCCCCGGCATCCTTTGCCCTCAGGATCCATTTGAACGCGATGGGATGGTGCTCCGCCGCGTTGCTGCCCATGATAAGGATAACATCACTGTTTTTCAGATCGATATAGTGGTTCGTCATCGAACCCCTGCCAAACGACTCTCCCAGAGCCGCTACGGAGGGGCTGTGTCAGACCCGTGCCTGGTGATCGATGTACACTAGGCCCATGGCCCTCACGGACATGCTGATGAGCCAGCACTCCTCGTTGTCGATGTTGGAGCTGCCGAGGTGGGCGATGGATTCGGTCCGGTTCACCAGCTGGCCCTTGTCGTTGGTGACCGCGAAGTCCTTGTCGCGGGCATCCTTGACGAGGCGGGCGATGCGGCCCAAGGCCCAGTCCCAGTCCTTCTCTTCCCACGTGTCGCTGTACGGAGCCCGGTACTGGACCTTGCGGAGGCGGTGCTTGTTCGCCTCGGTGAGGTCGAAGAAGCCGGCGCCCTTGGCGCACAGGGAACCCTCGTTGATGGGGTGATCGGGGTCGCCCTCGATGTTGAAGATCCTGCCAGTGACCGTGTCCACGCTGCAGATCAGACCGCACCCGACGGAGCAGTAGGCACACACAGTGGTGTACTGCTTGGCCATCTTGAGGCGATTCATCTTGTTGAGCTCTGCGGCGTATGCCTGTGCCGGCCTGAAGTTCAGACCCAGGGCCGATGCGGCCCCGAAGGTCCCGGTGAGTTTCAGGAAGCCCCTTCGTGTAATGTCCATCCAACTCCTCCTTCTTTAAGTATGTGAGGGGTTATATATATAACGTAGTGCATATTAATAAAGATTTCCCGAGCGAGTCAATGATTAATTCACCCAATGTGATGAATTCATTATATTGATGTTAAAGGTAACACAATAAGACGGGGCGCCTGGAGTCGTGCTGTGTTGATCCTGCGGATTACTCCTGGGGAAGGGTGTTCCACTCGCAGGCGGCCATGGGAGTGTACCCCTTTTCCTGCATCACGACATCCAGGTGCACGAGGCTGAGCGCGCACACCTGGGCATCGAAGTCGATGAGGTCCGAGACCCGGTCGGCCGTGATGAGGTAGCGCCTGCACTGCTCGCACACGAAGGTCGATTCCTGGGTCTTGTCAGCCACGAGGAAGTACGTCATGGTCTTCTGCTTGTCGTTTCCGCACGAGGGGCAGATGACCCTGCTGAAGGACCACTCGTGGCTGCACTGTGAGCAGATCAGGATCCGCGCGCTCTGGCCCTCCTTGATCTTGGCGATCATGGGGGCCGCCCCGCAGACGGGGCAGTACCCCCTGTCCCACGGGAAGCCTTCCAGGAGCTTGCCCCAGTCGCGGGCCTTCTTCTCGAGGATGACCCGTTCGGCCATGTGGAAGAGGAACACCAGCGCCTGCTCGTCTATGGAATGGGTCGATGCCCATTCATGGATGAGCTCTCCGGTCTGGTCGGGTTCTGCGTCGGCCTCGTCCCTGAGGTCAAGAGACCCTGACTCGAGGAGACCCCGTATCCGCTCAAGGTCGTCGGCCATGGCTGGGAAACCCTGTGCAATGGCCGGGATGAGCGCGAGCGCCACCGACTTCCATGGGTCGTCCGGGGAGAAGAGGTTGTTCTGCCCTCCCAGGGGGACCCCTTCCTTGAATCTGGAATCGTCGAGCACCAGGGGAGCGCCTCCGGGTGATTCAAGGGTGGAGACGAGACGATCCTTTTCAATGAGCACGGGCCTGAAGGCATCGATGATGTCCTTGCTGTGAGGGTTGTTCTTCACGGCGCGGTCCATGGTCTCCTCGAGCCTGGACGGGGTGTCTGCTGTCCTCTTCACGGAGTCGTTCCTTTATGGGGCATGGAATGATATGTCCGCCAGAACATACTCGATGATCTTGGGGGTGTCAATACATGATGCCGGTTCCAGGCAGATGCTGTGCGCACAATGAATGAAAATTCATTGTTGCGGATCGCGGCGATTTTATATTATGGTAGATCAAACATAATGAATCGGAGGCTCTGGCATGCGCATCGGGATGTTGCTCCTTGCTGTCTTGATTCTCGTTCCCGCCCTTTCAGGCCATGGTTCTGACCAGAAGATCACTGCCGGCTGTGCCGCCAACTTCATGGTGCCCTTCGGCGAGATCACGGCGCTCTTCGAGAAAGAGACCGGCATCAAGGTCGAGCCGGTGTTCACCTCCAGCGGCAAGCTCTATGCCCAGATCGTAAGCGGTGCACCCTACGACATTTTCCTCTCCGCCGATGAAGAGCGCCCGGCAAAACTGTTCAGGGACGGCCTGGTGGAAAAGCCCTTTGTCTATGCCAAAGGGGAGGTGGTCCTCTGGTCTGCTGACACGAAAATCTGCGGCACGGGGAACTGGGTTTCCGCGGTCCGGGCGGCGAATATCCAGAAGATCGCCATTGCAAACCCCGAGACCGCACCGTACGGAGCCGCAGCCATGACGGCGCTCAAGAGCGTTAACCTTGCAGACCAGCTCAAGGACAAGCTCGTGTACCCGCAGGACATCGGGCAGGCCTTCCAGTATGCCTTCACCGGTTCTGTGGATGCCGGGTTCTGCGCCATGTCGTCGGCGCTGACCGAGCAGGGGAAGAAGGGGTGTTTCCTTGCCGTGGACCAGGCTCCTCCCATTGTCCAGTCCGCGTGCGTCCTGACCAAGGCAGCCAACAGGAGGGATGCACAGCGGTTTGCGGAGTTCCTCTTGACATCCGAGGCCCTGAAGATCAAGGAGAAGTATGGCTACAAGTAGCATCCTGCTTCCCCTGTGGCTCTCGTTCAAGCTCTCCGTGGTGACCACGGGGGTACTCCTCGTGGTGGGCGCGCTGCTGGCCCACCTGCTCGTGTACCGCAGCGTGCCCGCCAGGAGCGTGGTGGAGTCGCTCATCACCCTGCCCATGGTGCTGCCGCCCACGGTGCTCGGGTTCTACCTCCTCGTGGTCATGGGGCCAAAGGGAACGCTGGGTGCCGCATGGCAGGGTCTCACCGGCTCCTCCCTGCTCTTCACCTTCACGGGCATCGTGATCGCCTCCATCGTGTACAGCCTGCCCTTTGCGGTGCAGCCGCTCAAGGCGGCCTTTGCCAGGATAGACCGGAGGCTCCTGGAGAATGCCGCCGTGCTGGGCCTGTCGCCCATGGCGATCTTCTTCCGGGTCGTGGTGCCCAATTCTCTGGCCGGCTTCACCGCGGCCTCCATCCTCGTCTTCCTGCACACCATGGGGGAGTTCGGCACGATCCTCATGGTGGGCGGCAGCGTTCCCGGCGAGACCAGGGTGGCCTCCATCGCCATCTTCGAGGCCGTGGAAGCACTGCGTTACCGGGACGCCTGGATCATGTCGCTGGTGCTCGCGCTCACGAGCTTCGTCTTTCTCATCGTGGTGAACCGGATCACCGGGAAGGATGCCAATGCCGTTGCAGGCTGACATACGAAAGAGGCTGAACCACTTCACCCTGCAGGTCTCCCTGTCCTGCGGGGCGGGCCGCGTCCTGTCCATCGTGGGGCCCTCGGGCGCCGGCAAGACCACCATCCTGCGCATCATCGCCGGTCTCGACGTCCCTGACGAAGGGGGCGTCACCCTGGGCGGCACCACCTGGACGGACACCGCGGCGCGGGTCATGGTGCCCACGCGCAGGCGCGGTCTGGGCATGGTGTTCCAGGACTTTCCCCTGTTCCCCCACCTGAACGTATGGAAGAACGTGTGCTTCTCCGCACCGGACGTTTCCCTGGCCCGGCACCTCATGGAGCGCTTCGGGATCTGGCACCTGAAAGACACCAGGGTCGACGCCGTTTCGGGCGGGGAGAGGCAGCGATGCGCCATCTGCCAGGCCCTGGCCCGCAAGCCCAGGCTGCTCCTCATGGACGAGCCGTTCTCGGCCCTGGACCCGCTCACGAGGAGAAAGCTCAGGGAGGCCTTCCGCGCCATGAAGAACGAGCTTTCCATCCCCATCCTCCACGTGACCCACGACATCCGCGAGGCCCTGTTCCTGGCGGACGAGATCCTGCCCGTGGTCAGGGGCAGGGTATGCCACAAGTGGCTCCTCCAGTTCATGCTCTCCGCCAGGGAGGGGTTTTCCTGCACGGACGCAGCCACAGGTGGCGATTCAGAACTGTACGAGGACATCGACCTTCCGGTAAGGATCAAGGAGTATATGAGATGAACATCGGAACATACAGCATCGACGACTACATGCACCTCGTGAAGTCCTTCCACGGCAACCTCGCGCCCGGCCTCATCATAGGCGGATTCATGGTGGACACGGCCATGAAGAACCTCCCGGAAGGGATACTCTTCGACTCGCTGTGCGAGACGCGGACCTGCCTGCCGGATGCGGTGCAGCTCCTCACGCCCTGCACCATCGGCAACGGGTGGCTCAGGGTGCTCGACTTCGGCCGCTACGCCCTGTGCCTGTACGACAAGTACACCGGCGACGGGGTGCGGGTGTTCCTGGACCCCGGGAAGCTTGAAGACTGGCCCGAGATCAAGTCCTGGTTCTACAAGCTCAAGCCGAAGAAGGAACAGGATGGGGCCCTCCTGCGGGATCAGATCATCGAGGCTGGCGCCGAGATCCTCACCGTGGAGCGCGTGCAGGTGGACATCGCCTCGCTGGGAAAGAAGGGCAAGGGCGCCATCGCCACCTGCCCCTCGTGCGGCGAGGCGTACCCGGCCAAGGACGGGGCCACCTGCCTCGCCTGTCAGGGGAACAGCCCGTACCGGAAGGATGCTCAGGCCGGCAGGCCGGACCTCAAGGTGGTCCCGCACGCAACGAACAAGAAGGAGTGACCCTTCATGGGATCCCGGGCCGCTCGTGTACTCGGGCTGCCCCACCGATCCCCTCAGCCGCGGCGCGAGACGAGGAGCAGCCAGCTCATGCCCAGCACCGCCGATGCCAGCGAGCCGAAGATCACCGCGGTCTTGGCAACGTTCAGCAGGTGCGGGACCTCTCCGAAGCACAGCTCCGCAATGAAGATGGACATGGTGAATCCGATGCCGCCCAGCAGCCCCGCCCCGAAGACGTGACGAAGGGAGAGTCCCTCGGGGAGCCTCGCCAAACCCAGGCGCAGTGCGAACCAGGAGAACAGCGTGATGCCGGTCGCCTTCCCCAGGACGAGTCCCGCCACGATCCCCCTGGCCACCGGGTGTCTCCAGGCATCGGAAATGGCCCCCGCGTCCAGGGCGATACCCGCGTTGGCCAGGGCGAAGAGGGGGATGACCAGGAGGGCCACGGGCAGGTGGAAGGCGTCGAGCATGCGCTGGAGCGGCGGCTGGGCAAGGTTGAGCTCGTAGTCGACGGTCCTGAGCACGGCGTTCTGCTCCACGTTGCGCAGCAGGCACTGCTCTGAGCGCGTGCTTTGGACGAAGTTCCGGGAGAGCTCGCTGAGCCGCTCGCCGAAGGCATCGGGGAGGTACCGGCTGCGTGCCGGTATGCACAGGGCCGCGAGGACCCCCGCGATGGTGGCGTGGATGCCCGACGAGAGCAGGGCGAGCCACAGGCCGACGCCCGCGACGAGGTAGGGCGTGTTCCTGCGGACCCCGCTGAGATTGAAGGTCAGGAGCAGCACCAGAAACCCTGTGGCCCAGGCGAGGGCCCAGTAATCGAACTGCCGCGTGTAGAAGAGCGCGATGACGAGCACCGCGCCCAGGTCGTCCGCGATGGCCAGGGCCACCAGGAAGACCATGATCCCCTGGGGTATGCGCTTCCCCATGATTACCAGGGCGCTGATGGCAAAGGCGATGTCCGTGGCCATGGGGATACCCCAGCCCGCAGCGTTGACGCCCCCGGGATTGATGACGTGGTAGAGCAGGGCTGGGAAGATCATGCCGCCGGCCGCGGCCAGCACGGGAAGCGCAGCCCCGCGGATGTCGGACAGCTCTCCCACCACGATCTCACGCTTGATCTCCAGGCCCACCACGAAGAAGAAGAACACCATGAGGCCTTCGTTGATCCAGTGGAGGAGGTCCATGTGCAGGGACCAGGCGCCCACGGTGATGCCCATGCGCGTGTGCATGAAAGTCTCGTAGGCGTCCCTGAACACGGAGTTGGCCAGCAGCAGGGCTACGATCGTGCCGGCGATGAGGACCAGGCCGCTGGTGGTCTCACGCTCTATGAACTCCTCGAACGGGCTCACCAGGCGCTGGAACCTCTTCTCCCAGGGGTAGAAGAACCACCGGTCGGGTTCGGGCGGCGGACCTGCGGGCCCCTGGGCGTCCTTTCCGTCAAAACTCATGAGCGCTCCCTGTCATGCAGATGGATCTCCACGGACAGCGGTTCAAGCAGAACTCCAGCGGGACCTTCTGGCGGACGATCTCCCTGAGCGCGCCCGTGGTCATCTGCAGACCATAGCGAAGGCCCAGCCCCATCAGGACCCGCGCATCCCATTTCCTGACCTCGACCTCGTCCCCGAAGGGGCTTACGCACCAGCCCTCCCCGAGGTAGGGGCAGGGGCCGCAGAGGTCGTCAACGCCCTCGGTGACCTCGATGACGGTGTCCGTGTCGGAGGTCATGAGGTCCCTGACCCGGCGGCACAGGTCCGTGAACTCGTCGCCCCGGCCCGGCGGTTCGATGGTGAGGTACCGGACACAGAGGATGTGGTGCGGCCGCAGTCTCATCACGGTGGCCCGATCATCTTATGGCGTGCCTACTGCGGCCCGCGGGGGAAACCCCGACATGCTGCCTGTCCGGAAGCTCTTCGTGGGGGATACCAGCCACGGGTTCTTCTCAGATCCACCCGAGTCTCTTCACGGCATCCGCAACCATGTATCCGCCGAGCACGACCACGAGGACGCCGAAGAGGAGGCGAAGCACCGGCGCGGGGAGCCTGTTCGCCGTCAGCGCCCCGAGCCAGGCACCGATGATGAGCGTGGCGGCGATGAGCAGCGCGGCACGGACGTTGACGTTGTGGTGCCGGTAGTACTCCAGGAAGGCGATGAGACCGACCGGCGGCAGGAGCACGGCCAGGCTCGTGCCGATGGCCCGGTGCATGGAAAAGCCCATGATGTACACCAGGGCGGGCACGATGACGACGCCGCCCCCGATCCCGAAGAGTCCCGAGAGGACACCGGCGCACAGGCCGATGGCGAGGAGGAGAAGGATCATTTCAGTACCGCCCATATGGAAGCCCCTTTCCGGCGTCGCCGCTAGAGCGACCCGTCGAGATCGTCGGCAACGGCCCTGCCGCAGGCATGGCACCGCTGGGCGCCGCGGAACAGCGGCGACCCGCAGTCAGGACAGTGGTACCGCTCGCACACCGACCGAGCCCACTCGACGCAGCCCTCCTCATGACCGTGCACTGCGACCATCTCGCGCCAGACCGGGATGGTCTGCATCATGACCCGTCTGCCCGTGGCGAGCCCGAAGGTCCGTATCCTATCGCAGGGCCAGTCCGAACATTGATGGCAGGAATAGAACCCTTTCGATCTCACGCAGTCCCGGATGGCGCACATGGCGCAGTACCCGTAGAGCTTCTGCGGCGGGTCCGGCTGCATGCATCCCCGGCACGCGGTGTCCTCGGGCCGGGTGCCGTACAGGTTCCCCATGACGGTCTTGAACTTGGCATTGTCGTCCCGCGTGGCGATATAGACGCCGCACACCCCGCAGTAGAGGCCGCAGGGGGCCATGAGGGTCCTGTCCCTGATCTCGTCTTCGCTCCATCCCTTCATGAGAACGCCCTCCCCGGGCCAATGATCTCTCAAAGTGATGCACCCTGTAAAGAGGCAAGCGTGGAAGAGGTATGAAACGGTTCAGACGGTTGGCCGCCAGAGAGTCACTGCACGAGGTTTGGAGGCGAATCGGGGAGGTTCGGTTTGGTCATGCTCTGATCGGGATCGGGCTGGTACTTGGAGGACTTATAGTCGACCACGATGCTGATGCGCCGGTTCTTCGGGTCGGCGGCGTTGCTCCTGATGAAGGGCCTGGTGTCGGCATACCCGACCACCATCTCGATCTGGTTGGGCGGGATCCCGCTCTTCTCGAGCTCAAGCCGGGCGGACAGGGCCCGCTGGGTGGAGAGATCCCAGTTCTTCTCCTTGCCCCCCACGGAATCGGTATGGCCTTCGATGATGAGCTTGCGGTCCAGGCCCTTCAGCGCAGGGACGATACCCTGCAGGAGAACCCTGCCGCTGTCGCTGAGATCGGTGCCCCCGAGATTGAAGAACGAGGTGCCCAGTGTGTCCACGATCTCGATCCTGAGATTGCCGTTGTCGTCGAGGATGAACACCCGATCACGGTATGCCCTGAGCTTGTCGTCGAGACGTCTGTTGATCTTGTCGGCCAGCTCGTTGGCGAGGATGGTCTTGGGGGGGGCCGGTTTCTTGCCTTTGCCGGCATCGAACATGCCCTCGCCGGGAACGTCCTGCTGGGTCGCCACCGCTGCACCGCCGCCTTTTTCGAAGATCGAGTAGTTCTGGAAATAGTCGGAAAGGGCGATCTTCTTCTGCTGCGAGGTCATGCTCAGCAGCCACAGGAGCAGAAAGAAGGCCATCATGGCGGTGACGAAGTCGGCGTAGGCGACCTTCCAGGAGCCCCCGTGGGCTTTGCCTCCGCCCTTCCTGAACTTCCTGATGATGACCGGCTGGTCTCTCGTCTCGGCCATTACTTGCCCTTGCCCTTCATGATCTTCTCCATCTCGCTGAAGCTCGGCCGCTCGCTCTCAGGGATTGCCCGGCGGGCGAACTCGATGGCGATCTGGGGTATGGACCGTGAGACATACGACACCAGGGCGATGCGGATCACGTGGAAGTACGACTCCTCCTCTTTGATCTGGTGTTCGATGAGGGTCGCCATGGGACCCACGATGCCGTAGCACAGGAGCACGCCGAGGAAGGTGCCCACCAGCGCGGCGCCGACGCTGTGGCCGAGCACCTCGGGGGGTTCGTTCATCTTGCCCATTGTGAGCACCACGCCGAGTACCGCTGCCACGATACCAAGCCCGGGAAGCCCGTCCGCCATCTTCTCGACTCTGTGCAGGGGGTGCTTCCTCTCGTCCATGGCGGCCTCGATGTCCACCTCGAGGAGGTTGTCGAACTCATGGGGAGGGATGTCTATGGAGAGCAGTATCTTGAGGCTGTCGCAGATGAAGTTGAGGGTGCCGTGATCTTTCAGGACGTCGGGGTATTTCTTGAAGATCTCGCTCTTGTGAGGATCCTCCACGTGGGATTCGATGGCGATGATGCCTTCCTTGCGCATCTTGTTGAAGATCTCGTAGAGCAGGGAGAGCACCTCGATGAATTTCCTGGAATCGTAGTGCGTCGGAGAGAGCATGCCCTTGAGTGCAGCAGCGATCTCCTTGAGCAGCTTGAAGGGCGAGCCGATGATCACGGCCCCGATGGCAGCCCCGAGGATGATGAGAAGCTCGACGGGCTGGAAGAGTGCATGGAGATTGCCCTTTTCCAGCGCAAATCCGCCGAGGACGCACGCCAGGACGATGACGATACCGATGAAGACGTTCATACACCATCATCCATCGACCTTTTGTTCGGAAAAATTGAGCGGTTTCGTCCCGTGACGGGTGCCGTGCCGTACCCGGAGAGCTCACCCCTTCTTCGGGATCGAGGCGAGCTCCTCGAGGATCTCGAGGGTGGGCTCGCCGTCGAGCAGGGGGCCGATCCTGGCGAAGAGATCAGCGAAATACGGGGACGAGCTGTGGAGGTTCAAGGCCTCCTTGTCCCGATAGGTCTCATACATGACGAACTTTCCTTGATCTTTTCTCGCCCGGTGCAGGATGTACTGCATGGTTCCCGCCTCGGAGGCCACCTGCGGGACCATCGCCCTCAGGGCGTCCTCCATCTCCTTCTCCTTGCCCTGCCGGGCCTTCATGATGGCAACCACTGTGATCATCGCTCTCCTCCTCTCTCATGTGCAATACATGCACTCTTAGCAGGGAATCACTGCGGGGATCAAGACGTACCGGAAAGGGGGGGCTCACTTGGCAGCGGCGGCGAAACCGGTGAGCTTTGGATTGACCGTGACAGAACGGGTCGTGACGGTCGTGCTCCTGCCGCCGATGGCCACGGGAGTTCCGTTCCTGCTACAGGGAGAACGGAGTCCTGCGGTCGGTGAACAGGGAACGGGCTGGTTCTCCCTTGAGGAACCTGCCTCCCTTCATGACCATACGCACCTTTCGTATGGCCTCGAGGTCAGGGAGGGATTGCCCCTCCACCGCCCGGAGGGGTCATCTTGGCGGGTTCCCCCGGATCCTCTTCAGGTTCATCCTCGGCACGACCAGGGTGAGCATGGCGCATTTGACGAGATCGCCGGGCAGGAATATGACGAGCCCTGTCTTGACGGCGATGCCGAGGGCCTCGGGCTTGTGGAGGACGAAGTGCAGGTACCCGGCAAGGTAGGGCACCCCCACCGCGTAGATCGTGAGCGAGCCCAGGAGCGATGCGGGCAGAACCGTCTTCCAGGTCAGCGCCCGGTCCCTGATGAACAGGTCCACCGCCACGGGAGTCAGCACGAAGCCGAGGAGATAGCCCATGGAGGGCTGCAGGAGATACGAGGGGCCGCCCCCGCCGGAGAAGACAGGTAGACCGATGAAACCCACGATGATGTAGATGGCCTGGCTCATGGCCCCCCCGGTTGCCCCGAGCACGAGCCCGGCCAGGATCACGAAGAAGGTCTGCAGGGTTACGGGCACGGGCCAGAGGGGGATGCGTATGAACGCGCTGACCGCGGTCAGCGCGGCGAACAGGGCGACGAGGGAGAGCCTTCTTGGGTCCATGCCCGGTTCGGGTCAGGCCATGCCGTCGACGAGGAGGCCGAGGCGTCCGTCCAGGTATCGTTCCAGCGGTCTCTCCTCCCCGAGCCAGAAGTGGTCGGCGCCCTGGACGACCGTGATGCGTTCCTTCCCGATGAGCCCTTCAAGACCGGGGATGCTGCAGAACTGGTCGTACCCGCCCGTGACGATCCAGACGGGATCATCCCGCAGGGACGGAAAGGTGAACATGCCGTTCGGCGGCGAGACGAGGATGCATGGCCACGGTCCGCCGACCCTCTTCATGAGGCGCACGGCGACCCAGGCGCCGAAGGAGTAGCCGATGACGACGACCGGTCCGGCCGCATGGGCGATGACCGCCGAGAGGTCATCCATCTCGCCTTCACCTTCGTCGAAGGTGCCGCCGCTGCGGCCCACGCCGCGGAAGTTAAAGCGGATCGAGGACAGATTCCTGGCCAGGCACACCCTCCATGCCGCCATGACCACGTTGTTGTTCATGTTCCCGCCCATGAGGGAGTGGGGGTGGGTGATGACGGCGGAGACGCTTGATCCTTTATCCTCGTAGACCGCCTCGATGCGAAGGTTATCGCCGACGAATATCGCTGCCATGGCGCCATTGTATCGTGAAGGCCCGTGAAAGGCAATCGAGAGAGAAGACGAGGTGTGTGAGAGACAGGGTCTCCCGTTGCGGCTACCAGCCGCCGCCCCCGCCGCCCCCGCCGCCGCCGCCGGAAGAGCCGCCGCCCCCGCCGCCCGAACTCGATCCCGGCGGCGAGGCTGAAGACGAGATGCTCGCCGACATCGAACTCAGGGCGCCCGCCAGACCTGCCGCGCCTCCCGCAGAGAAGAGGCCGCCAGTGTACCAGGCGGGCGTGGAGGTCTTCTCGGCCCTGGCCCGGGCCAGCACATCGGCGAACTGTTCGCACCACTCCTGTTCCACGTCCAGGGCGAATGCATAGGGCAGGAACCGTTCGAAGACCTCGGGCGTCCTCTCGGGCGGGTTCAGCATGTTGAGACGGTCTTTCTCCGCTATCGAGAGGTAGAGCTTCAGCCCCTCTATCTGGTCCATGACGCTGCGGCCCTTGATGGTGGGGGCCTTCATGAGGTGGTAGAAGAGAACGTTGAGCAGCACGACGACGAAGATGCACGCCACGGCCGAAATCGAGGTCGACTGGGCAAACACCCACAGGCCGAAGCCTTCTCCTGCGAGGAAGGGCAGGGTGAACGCCGAGAAGAGCAGGGCGCCGACAAAGGAAGAGCCCCTGGTTCCCCGGTCCGAGATGAAGGCCTTCCACGTCTTGAAGGCCCGGAACACGAGCACGGCACACCCGGCCGTCCAGCCAGAGAGCCAGAGGGTCATGAACACGCCCGCGAACCTGTTTCTCCCCAGGATCACGATGGCTGCCAGCACCAGCGCCGAGATGACGAGCCCGGGCACCAGGGCTTTCTTGTTCGTGAGGAAGTAGAGCTTTTCGTATTCCACTGCCAGGCTTCTCCTGAGGTCCCTGATGGCCTTGGCGATGGCGGAGTGGTTCTCGGGTCTGACCGCCACGGACGTCTTGTCCATGAAAAGCGACTGGGCGATGCGCGCCTCGTCCCGGGAGAGCCCCCCTAAGTCGGTGCCTTTCCGGGAGAGGGTGTACTCCTTGTTCTGGTCCACGTCGATGGAGAGGTATCCCTTGACGGCCATGTTCACGATTGCCGAGGCAAATGCCTTGTTGTCGAATCCCATGCGCATGACATACCGCACGGCAGCCGGGGAGAAGCCCTCGGGCTCCTCGTAGCGCGGTATGATCACGCCCTTGACAGGGTCTCTTCCAATCCTCAGCCAGGTCAGGAGGTAATACGCGAGCAGGGCGACGATCCCTGCCAGCCCTCCGGCGGCGCTTCCGTTGTCCTGCAGGAGGAACCGTGCCTTCTCCGCCGTGGTTGGTTCGTGCACGAACCCCTTGGGCCACGCGACCACGATGGTGAGCCCTTCGCCGGGGAGTAGCGGCCTGGTGGCGGCGAACACGGCCCGTCCCCGCTCGTCTGTGGACGTCGTGTAGTCCGCACCCCGGTCACCCGCATGCCCTGTATAGGCCTCGGTCGAGGTCGCTGCCGTCCCGCCCGGCAGCTCCACCGTGGCCGAGGCCGCTTCGATGGGAAACTCCCATGCGTTGCCGGTGGCGTTCCAGTAGAGCTCGTCGTGACGCGCGAAGAAGCCGAGCTGCCGGTCCGTGCGGTAGGTGAGGGAATACGTGTACTCCCCGGGGAGCAGCGTGACGTCCCCGCTGCCCATGTACACACGCACGCCGTTTCCCCTGTCCTCGGTCCGCCAGGGTTCCGCTTCTCCATCCTTCAGGACGCTCTGCACCCCGAAGAAGACCCGGACCGTGTTGCCGTACCTGTCCTTGTACCTCGTGGGAAAATCACGGTAGATGCCGTGTTGGATCCGGTCACCCTCACAGGCCACCTTGATGGTCTCGGTCACCTCCATGTCGCCGGCAGGCCTGACCGATATGAAGGAGTCAAAGCTCAGGATGCGCTCGCCGCCTTCGGCATGGGCGGCCAACGGGAACAGGATGAATAAGGCGACCAGGAGCCGTTTCATCCCATGGTGACCCTGGGGGCCTGCCGGTCCGAGGCCTCGTCCAGGGCGAAGAACTCTGCCTGGGCGAAGCCGAAGACCCCTGCCACGATGTTGCTGGGAAAGGACTCGATGGCGATGTTGAGGTTGCGTACCGTGCCGTTGTAATACCTGCGCGCCATCTGGATCTGGTCCTCGATGTCCGTGAGCTCCTTCTGGAGCTCCAGGAAGTTGGTTCCGGCCTTGAGGTCAGGATATCCCTCGGCCACGGCCATGAGGGACCCCAGCGTTCTGGACAGCGCGGTCTCGATCTCGCCCTTTTCGGAGACGTGCCGGGCCCGTTCGCTCCTGGACCTCAGGTCGGCGATTTCGGAGAGCAGGTTCCGCTCGTGACCCACGTACCCCTTGACCGTCTCCACCAGGTTCGGGATCAGCGTGGAACGGCGTTTGAGCTGCACGTCGATGCCGCTCCACCCCTCCCTGACCATGTTTCTCAGCTTCACGAGCCTGTTGTAGGTCAGGACGACCCAGAGCAGGAGAGCAAGGACGACTGCGCCGAAGACATACATGCCCATGGAAACCTCCTCCTGTCATTATGAACGGCATGGTACCTGAACTGATATACTCTTTCTCGTGTCGAGTGGACAACCGCATATTCGTTCGAAGAACGGCGGGCACCACGGTGTGCGTGACGTCGAGGCAGCGGAGCGTGATGGTGGAATCCACCTTGAGTTCCTTTTAGACGAGCACCTCGACTTGGTACGAACCGCTCTTCAGGAAGTATTTCACCTCATATCCCAGATCACGGAGAATTTTCTCCATCATGGTATTCCTGGTGTCCATCATGCTTGTGAAACGAGAAATGCCGTTCTCCTTGGCAATGGTAATGATCCTTGTCAGCAAGGCTTTGCCCAGGCCCAGATTCTGCCAGTCATCACGTACGGCAAGAGCCAGGTCGGTGTTGTCCTCAAGGGGATCATGCATATATCTGCCGACGGCAATGATGGCCTGAATGCCATTCTCTTCAATTAAGGCAACCAAGGCAAAGCCGGTCTTGTAATCGACATGGGTGAACTGATGGAGCATGTCTTCAGGAAGGGCAGGCATGTTTCCCAGAAATCGCTTGTATCGGGACCGTGGAGAGATCCTATTGAATAAATCGATGATGAGATCATTGTCTGTTGACTGAATGGGTCTGATGAAGACCTCCCTTCCGTCCTTCAGAGTAAGCCGGCCCTCATGGCATGTAAAACGGCGGCGTTTGTCAGTTGTTGGCATCGCCACAGCTCCTTGCCTTGGCAGGAATCAGAAGGGCACGTCTCATACTATGCCCGGATGTTCATTCCTCAGCATATTCCAATATCTTGTCCAGGAAAGAGGGGGGGATCGGCATAGATGTATTCTTCTTGTAGTCATAAAATATCTGCACTGACCGACCTGTTGCATAGACTGTAGACGGGTCATCTCGGTTGACAATTGCATAGAGCAGGTCAAATTTCTTTTGTCCTGTCTCACCAACCCACACGTGAAGAGAGATGGGATCGCTTATCCGTATAGGCTTCAGATAATCACACCTGATGTGGGCTAGGATGAAATTATACTCACTGGGGCTTACAATATTAAACAGTGAACGGAGAAATTCCTTTCGTCCTTCCTCGAAGTAGGTGAAGTATACAGCATTGTTTACATGACCCATGGAATCAATGTCTCTGAACCTGATGGTTATGTCTGTGATGATCTTTTTGTTCATGTTCACTTCTCTCGGGATATAGTATGGAACCTCAGAAACAGACCGCTTGTGTATTCATGAACCCCCACATGCGATCGAATCAACATTGCGTATGCATCAGTATGAATGGAGCAGTGTCTCCCTGGTTTTTGCTTGGAAAGACAGTAATTGCAATGGGTACAATTCTGAATGTTTACCTTCGAGAGGTTTCCTGTTTCGGTTTTCAGACCTCTCTTGGAAGCCATTTTCATGATCGACTCCAGGAATGTACCGACATTCCCTTTTGTCTTCGGGCTGCCCGGTATGCCAACAACTTTATGTGTCATGCCTGTTCCTCTCGTTCCAACCGGCAGAGAAAAGACTGCATCTGATCCCATTCCTGCTTGGTGAAGCGGTTCAGGAAGTGCTGATTGGTTTCCTCGAAAAGCTTCATGATCGGCTTCCGGTGCTTTTTCGCATGAGGTGTAAGGAAGATGCGCAGTGAACGGCGGTCCTGTCGGTCCATCTGCCTTTCAATCCATCCATCATGCTCCAGTCTGTCCAGGAGTCCTGTTGTCGTTGCCCGATCCTGGGCCGTTTTTTCAGCCAGCTCGCTCGGGAGGAGCCCTTCTTCCTCCATGATGGCGACCAGCATGAAGAACTGACCGTGGGTGAGGCCATAGCCGGTGAGCTTCCCCCGGTATGCCTTTGTCACCTTCCGTATGGCTTTGCCCATGCGGAAGCATATGCAGTCATGAAATACCATTGATGCATCCTTTCATGATTATAGTTAGCATTCCGATAGTTTAAATACAAATCGAACATGACAGAAATCAAAGACACGATTATGGGAAGATACCTATTCTTGGTGGGAAAGGGATTCCAGGCCATAGTCGCTGCTTTCCGCGGGCTGACAGTTTTTCCGTATCGTTACGGTTTGTGGCTGTCATTGAAATGAAGATAATGGCTTCGACCCAATGATGATCATCCTCGTAGTTCATACCGCCACTAATGGTTCAGAACATTCAGCTTCTGCTGGCTGAGGTTCCGTCTCTATAGTTCTGTAAAAAGGGTAGAACGAGCCAAGAGCAACTCCGATAATAGGCGTAGCGACCAAACTAACGCTTATGGGGAGGAGCAAATGGCTCGTAGTGTAGATGTTAAGGGGTTATTGGGCATTTGGCAAGAGGCGACCGGCGAGGGAGAGGACGGTCTTTTGAAGTTGATGCAGCATGTGGTTCAGCGGGTACTGGAAGAAGAGCTGTCGGCATACCTGCAGGCCGAGCCTCACGAGAGGACCGAGGAGCGGGCAGGTTACCGGAACGGGTACAAGCCGAGGACGCTGATGACACGAGTGGGTCGAATGGAGCTCCTGGTGCCCAAGGACCGTGAGGGGCGGTTCCAGACGGAGCTGTTCGAGCGCTATCAGAGGAGCGAGAAGGCGCTGATGCTGTCCCTGGTTGAGATGTATGTACACGGAGTATCGACCAGGAAGGTGAAGGCCATCACAGAGGCGCTGTGTGGCCTTGATATATCGAAGAGCCAGGTGTCACGACTGGCAAAGGACCTGGATGAAGACATACATGCATGGCGATTCAGAAAGCTGGAGAAGGAATACCCCTATCTGGTGGTGGATGCCCGGTACGAGAAGATCCGGATCAACCATCAGGTAGTGAGTCAGGGAGTGCTCCTGGTCGTAGGTATAGGCTCGGACGGATACCGGGAGATCCTGGGCACGTGGGTTGCCGACTCGGAGAATGAGACGAGCTGGTCGGAGGTATTCAAGGAGCTCAAGGAAAGAGGCCTCAAGGGGGTACGGTATGTGGTCTCTGATGATCATGCCGGTCTGGTGAAGGCGATTGGTCGTCATTTTCAGGGAGTGCTCTGGCAGCGTTGCCAGGTGCATTTTGTACGGAACCTCTGCTCTCAGGTGAGCAAGAAGGACCGTCCCAGGATCATCGAGATGCTCAGGGAGATAACGACGGCACAGACGTACGCCACAGCCAGGAAACGGATGGATGAAGCCATAGAGGTGCTCGCGAAGCTTCATCCCAAGGTTGCTAAGATACTGGAGGAAAACGGAGAGGACATCCTGACCGTCTATCAGCTTCCGGTGTGGCAGCGCAGGGGCATGAAGTCCACGAACATGCTGGAGCGGTACAACCAGGAACTGAAGCGCAGGACCAGGGTCGTCAGGATCTTCCCGAACCAGGAATCCTGCCTGCGTCTGATAACAGCTCTGGCAATGGAAATGACGGAAGAATGGCTCGGCCGCCGATACCTCATCTTCGAAGATGAGGTATCGGGCAGGAAGACAGAGGAGGATCTTCTGGCTGCATGATGCCTATATCGGAGTACCTAAATTACAGAACTTTGGAGACTTGACTCATCTCTTTGCCACCAGAGACTATAACTTTGATAAATGTATGCATTAAAGTATCCCTGAAAACTGTACACATTGAATTGAAAGCGATCACTTTTCAGATCCTCACGTAATCCGACCACCTCCTCATGGTGAGTCTGCCGACCAGGCTCACGGCTTTGCGGGGCAGGAGCCTGACCATGACCAGGTGGAGCGCCCTGTTCTGCCATCCAGGAACCGTGCAGAGTTTTCCCTGCTTGAAGGCCCGGTATCCCTGCTCCACGACCTCGTCGATGGTCTTGAAGGAGATGGTGAAGGGGATGAAGTCCTTGGGGATCCCCGCATCATTGATGAGGGCCGTCCTGGTGAAGGGCGGGTTCATGGTCGCAACGACGATCTTGGAGCGCCAGGGAAGTTCTCCCGTGACGGCCTCGGAGAGCGACAGCGTGAAGGCCTTGGTGGCCGCATAGACGGCCAGTGACGGCAGGGGCTGGAAGGCGGACACCGAGGATACGTTCAGGATCGCGCCATCGTCCTTATCCATCATGGAGGGAAGCACCAGCCGCATGAGTTTCATGTACCCGATGCAGTTCAATGCTACGATCTTCTCCATGCGGGCCAGGTCCATGTCGGCAAAGCAACCGTAGCTGCAGATGCCGGCATTGTTGACCAGGACCTGCACAGGCCCTGCGACCATGACGACCTCGTCATGCAACCGTTCCGGTCCGTCCGGTTCCGTGAGGTCCGCGGAAAACCTCCACGTCCTGATCCCGTGGGCGCGTTCCAGTTCATCGGCAAACGCATCGAGTTCGGTTTTCCGTGCGGGCAGGTCGATGAGCGCGAGGTTCGCCCCGTCCCGGGCGAAGCAGCCTGCGAGCCCCCTGCCGATGCCCATGGAGGCCCCGGTGACGAGCACGGTCTTTTCTGTGAAATCCAACTTCATGGACCCTCTCTATACAAGGGGGCCCTCCCCATGCAGCTCGGGCCCCCTGATGACGATAAACTCAGACCTTTTCGAGTATGTGAATGGTCATGGACGCCTCCTCAACCCCGAGGTTGCCGCCGCCGTTCTCGGTGAGGCCGATGCGGGCGCCTTCGACCTGGCGCTTCCCCGCCTCGCCGCGCAGCTGCGTGACTACCTCGTGGATCTGTGCCAGGCCGGAGGCGCCGATGGGGTGGCCCCGGCACTCCAGGCCGCCGCTCGTGTTGACCGGCAGCCTGCCGCCCAGCGTTGTTGCCCCTGACTCGGCGAAGATGCCCCCTTCACCCAGGGGGCAGAACCCCATGGCCTCGGTCTGGTGGAGCTCGCCGTAGGAGGTGGCGTCGTGGAGCTCGGCCAGGTCGATGTCCTCGGGACCGACACCCGCCGTGGCATAGGCCTGCTTGGAGAGCCGCTCCCCGATGTCTGGACCGTCGATGTCGCGGTGCATGCCCGAGCCCAGGACCGACGCCCTGATACGAACCGGCCTCGCGTCCGTGAGCTTCTTGAGGTACGACGCGGAACACAGGATGGCAGCCGCGGCGCCGTCGCCTACGGGTGCGCACATGGCCCTGGTCAGCGGGTATGCGACGGGCCTGTCGGCGAGCACCTCGTCCACGGCCATGGTGGTCTGGTACTGGGCCAACGGGTTCAGCGACCCGTGCAGGTGATTCTTGGAGCAGATGACGGCGAGCTGTTTCTGGGTCGATCCGAACTGCGACATGTGCCACCGGGCCCCCATGGCATAGGCGTCCATGAACACGCTCCTGCCCTCCCCGGGAGGGCTCTGGCCCTCGGGAATCTTCACCGTGAAGCGCGTGCTGAGCTCCTCGAACATCTTGAGGTGGGCCGCGAAGTTCTCCACGTCCATGCAGGAAGCATACGCACCGAGCGACATGGCCTTGTTCTCGTGGGTGATCTTCTCGGAACCCAGGGCCAGCACCACGTCGAACATGCCCGCCCTGATGGCCGTGTAGCCGAGGTACATCGCCGTGGAGGCCCCTGCGCACGCGTTCTCGCAGTTCACGATGGGGATGCGGTCCATGCCGATGTCCCAGAGCATGACCTCGCCGCGGATGGAGTGCTGGCCTGCGAACATGCCCCAGAAGGTGTTGGACACGTAGGCGGCCTGGATGTCGTCCCTTGTCAGCCCCGCATCCGTGAGCACGAGCTCCACGGCGTCCCTGGCCATGCCGCGCACGGAACCCTGAGGGTACTTGTTGAACCGGATCATGCCGGTGCCGATCACATAAACGTCGTTCATGACGGGTTCTCCTTCGATCTCATCGGCGTCATTCCTCCCGCAGGATCAGGCCTGCCGCCGCCAGGGCGAGGATGTCGTTGGAGCCGTCCTCGATCATGCTGGCTCTGGCGTCCCGGAAGATCTTCTCGATGGGGTACTCCTTCGAAAGCCCGTTGCCGCCGAAGATCTGCATGGCGTCGTTGGCAACCTCGAAGGCTGATGTGGTGGCGAAGACCTTGGACGCGATGGAGTACTCGGTCTTGGGCGGGGTTGTGGAGAGGTTGAACTGGAGCGCTGCCCGGCTGAAGGCACGGGCGAGTTCCACCTTGGAGAACATGTCGAAGAGCTTCTTCTGCACGGTGAGGTGGTCACAGAGCCGCTTGCCGCCCTGGACGCGCTCCTTGGAATAGGCGAGCGCCAGGTCGTAGGCCGACTGCGCCACTCCCGTGAAGAACGCACCCATGCATGCATTGGCCGTGGCCAGCGTGATGTCCGTGAACATCTCGTAGCTCTCCGGGTCGATGATCATGTCCTCGACCGGGATCTCGGCGTTGTCGAAGTAGATCTCTCCCTGGGGCAGATCGCGCTGGCCCATCTTGTCGAGCGGCTTGCCCCGGGAGACGCCGGGCTGGGTCAGGTCGATGAGCCCGATGCCGCCGCCGGACATGCCCTGACCAGGATCGATATTGACGAAGACCGCCGCCTGGGTGGCGATTGTCCCGTTGGAGACCCAGGCCGCCTTCTGGCCGTTGAGGACATACCTGTCCCCCTTCTTCACCGCCTTGACCTGCTGGGTGATCTTGGGGTTGTGGAAGCAGTCCGTAAAGGGCATGAGGATGTCCGAGCCGTGGTCCGGCTCGGTGATGGCCCAGCACGACATGACGCTGGCGTCCCTGCAGCGGGTGTAGGGCAGGATGAACTTCTCGATGTGGTGGTCTTCCGCGATGAGCGACGAGTAGAAGGCGGAAAAGCACGACACGCCGATGGAGACCGCGAATCCGGCGCTGCCGTACCCGATCTCCTCGAACACCATGTGGACGCCCAGCGCGTCGAGGCCGAGGCCGCCATACTCGTCCGGTATGAGGACGGTATGGTAGCCGTTCTCGTACATCTTCTTCATGCAGTCCCAGTAGGGAGACCCTTCGGCTATGACCTGCTCGGGCGTCATGGCGTCGAGTTCGATGGACGCCGGCCTGAGCACCTCTATGGCGAACTTGTGGGCGTTCTCCTTGAGCGCCATGTGCTCGTCGGTTATGTCCAGATTCAGTTCAGTGTATGGCATGAAATCCTCCTTTGCGATGCCTCAATGTATCCCTGTCACTTGTAGTCTTCGTATTTGTAGATGGTGCCGCCTCCTGCGAGGAAGTCCTCCCGGAGCTTCCGGTCCAGGGCCTTCTCCGAAACGGTCTTGGGGATGTCGGGGACGATCTGGAGAAAGCTCGGGATGAAGTTGGGCTCCATGTCCTTTTTGCACTTGTCGTAGATCGCCTTCGGGTCGATGGTCTTGCCCTCGAAGGGCGACATGGCGGCCACCAGATCGCTCTCGCCCGGGGCCCCTGATGCCGCGGGCACGCCGTAGACGCACACCTCGCTCACGTCGGGGTGCTCGCCGATGACGCGCTCCACGTGGTCGGGCTGGATGAAGTCTCCTGCCCGGCGGAGCTCGGTGCCTTTCCGGAAGTCGAAGTAGTACCACCCCTCGGCGTCCCGGTGGACGATGTCGCCGCTGCGGAGCCACCCGCCCAGGGTCTTCTCCTTGGACGCCTCGGGAAGGCCGAGGTAATCGACCTTGGTGTCGCCGCGGACCATCCTGCTGATGAGCTCTCCCTTCTGGCCGACCGGCACCTCGTTGTCGTTCTCGTCCACCACCTTGAACTCCATGATGCCGGGTATGGGTTTCCCGAAGGAGCCGATGGGCCCCTTGCCGATGGGCTTGTAGGCGAAGCCCCCCTCCACCGCGGCATACCACTCGAGGATCTTGACATTGAAGCGCTTCTCGAAGGTGTCCCAGATGGCGGGAGGGGTCCCGGCGCTGATGACGACCTCCACCGGGTTGTCGGCATCGTCGGGCTTTTCCGGCTCGTTGTAGATGGCCCCCATCATGCCGCCCAGCAGGGAGAACGTGGTGCACCCGTACTTCCTGCAGATGTCCCAGATGCGGCTCTTGGTGAAGCGGGGGCTGAACACGGCCTTGATCCCCGCGTACAGGGCGGGGAACAACGTGACGGCCTGCGCGTTGCCGTGGGTGAGCGAGAGCCCGTTGTACAGCACGTCGGTCTGTCTGTACTTCCAGACGAGCTGGTTGAGTATGTTGTACACCCCGGTGCGGTTGTTCCTGATCTTCACCCCCTTGGGGTCACCCGTGGTTCCCGAAGTGTAGATGATCTGCATGGGATGGCGCACGTCGAAGACCTTTTGGTCCACCCGCTGCCAGGAGTCCTTCTCGAGGGTCTCGTTCAGGACATGGAATCTGCTGTCAACGGGGATGCCGTGCTCGGGACGGTAGGCCACCGAGATGAGCTTGACCTCCCGGAGGTCGCCGATGATTTCGTTGACCTGTTCCATGCACTCGTCGGACACGATGGCCGCCTTGGCGCCCGAGTTCTTGAAGAAGAACGAGAGCCGCTCTCCCCGGGACCTGGGGTCGATGGGGATCATGATGGCCCCCATGGTGGTCCCCGCCAGCAGAGAGTACACGAATTCGGGCTCGTTGCGCATGAACACCGCAAAGGTGTCCCCTTCGCCGATGCCGTTGTCCAGGAGCATCCGGGCGATCTTGTTCGAGTTGTCGTGGAGCTTCTGATAGGTGAGGATGTCCTCCCCGTGCGCCCCCCTCTCGAAGATGAAGATCTCCTTGTCGGGAACGCTGTCCACCTTCATCTCGACGAGGTGCGATGCGATCGCCTGATTCAGATGTGTTTTCGATGACATGGCCGCCTCCTCACCAGTCCTCGTCCTCGACCGCGCCGATAAAGCCCCGGGTGAAGGTCGGGAACTCCTTCTTGAAGATCTGGTCCCAGACTTCCTGGGTCCAGAACTTGTGGCGGTCGAAGAAGGGATCGATCTTGGCCGCGCTCACGGCCACGCTCACGATCATGTCCACGTCGGGCAGGATCTCCAGGGCCTTGGCCGCGAAGGCCAGGGTGGAGAACACCCTGCAGTGCAGCCCGAGGCGCCATGCCATGGCAGCCGCTGCGTCCGCGGCCATGTGGAGATTGATGTTGCGGAAGATGCAGCTCGGACCGTTGCTGGTGAGCGATTCCACCATCTCTGCCTTGTTGAGCTCCGCGCAGGTACGGTATCCGCACGCCCCGCAGTTGTAGTTAAAGAGCGACTGGCGCTTGTCTCCCAGCAGCAGGATGGCGGCGGGTTCCTTGATGAGGTCAACGGCGAACCTGCCGTCGCGGGCCGCCAGGGGGGACATGTCGCCCAGGGAGAAGCAGTATTCGGCCAGCTGCTCGATCTCCTCGTTGGTGATGCTGATGATCTTGACGGTGTTGCGGGAGCCGAACCTGAAACTCGTCTTCGCCGCCAGGGTCATGAGCTCGACCGCGCGGTCGAGGCCGCCCTGTACCATGTCGTCCATTTCTCTGATAGCCATAGGTTCCTCCCCGTCCTTAACTGTAGATCGACCTGAACTGCGGCCAGAGCCTGCGGATGATGCGGTCGTTCATGGTCCGTTCGTTGATCTCGCCGTACTTGACCGGGATGTCCCTGAACGGGCTCTTCTCGGTCACCGAAATGGCCACGCCCAGGGCGAAGCCGGTGGCCCTGGGCAGGAGGCCCATGCGCATGGCCGCAGCGCCGGCCGACCAGTAGACACCGTAGTCGATGCCCAGGTTGCGCGCCATGGACACGATCCCGTCGATGGCGTACGAGATGTTCATGGCCCTGAAGGTGCACAGCGGTCCCGTGTAGGCGACCCCCGGCTCAGGGGGGAGCTTGTCCTCCTTCCTGAGGTATTCGCAGGTGAGCCTGCCGCACAGGTTGCAGTTGATGTCGGACGGGTCCGTGAGGCTGCGCAGCGACGTCACCACGAGCACCGCGTCTGCGTCGCGGATCATGGCCGCATCGCGCATGAAGAATTCCCATGCCTCGTTGTCCCCGCTCATGTCCTCGATGGCCTGGCAGAGGTCCTCGATGTCGCACTCGTCCTCCACGATGTGCACCGTGCACTCGCCCACGCCACCCACCCGGGGGGAGGTGACGGCCGAGGCCAGGAGCATGCGTGCAGCGATCTGTGCCGCTTCCTTCCGGTCGTCCTCGAACTGTTTGAGGGTTCGTTCTACGCTCATGGTCTGTCCTCCTTGTGCGGGATGTGCTTCAGCCGGCGATGGGGAGATTGTGGCTTCTGGCAATGGCCGGGTAGTTCTCGTATGCGGGCTTCAGCAGGGGCAGGAGCTTGAGCACCTTGGGCATGGGGCCCTTGGCCTTGATGAGGCCCTTGGCCAGGGCGATCGGCAGGCCGACCTCCTTGAGCCAGAATTTGTGGCAGGTGTCGCCGCTGAGGGTCATCTCGATGGTGGGCCGGTAGTCCGCCGGGCCGCAGATGACCTTGCCGTCGTTGGTGAGCCAGATGAAGCCCTCGGGGTCGCTGATGGTGAACTTGATGACGATGTTCGACTCGAGGAACTTGTCGTAAAGATCCTTGTCCTGCATGAGGAGATTGAACAGACTGCCCAGGACCTCGTACATCTTATCCGTGCTTTCGAATACTGCCATGGTGTCCTCCTTCTTGATCTGTGTGTGCGGGGAAAATGTGCCCCGGAATCCAAAACATATCATGCAACAACGCGTGTACAGGCGAAACGGGAGCATGCCGCTGAAACCGAATCCGACGATGTACCTTCTTTTACATGGTCCTCCTTTCCTGCTTGATGGCGTTTTCGAAGGTGTTCAGGAGCCCTGTGACGGACCTCCTGATGCTTTCCGTCGCCCAGTCGGTGGAGTGCTCCCCGCGGGCGAGGTACCAGCGGGTGGCCGCACCCTGGTAGATGGCCGAGATGGTGCGGGCAGCCGACTCCGGTTCGACGGCCGTGAAACGCCCCTGGCTCTGGCCGAGCACGATGGCGCTCTTCAGGAGCCTGACCCAGTTGTTGATCCAGTCGCTGAAGATGTCGCGGTATGCCTGGTCGTGCACGGCAATGGACATGAAGTCGTAGAGGATGGGGTACCCTGTCTCCACGTCGGGATCCTCGGCATTGTAGAGCCAGGTAAAGGAGAGGAGCTGCTCCAGAGGGTCCTCGAAGGAGGACATGGTTTCCTCGCCGCGCGTGAAGATGCGCTGGAAGAACGTCTGGAACGCGGCCTTGAAGAGATCCTCCTTGGATTTGTAGTAGTGGGCGAGACCTCCCTTGGACAGACCTGCAGCCTTGCAGATATCGTCCATGGTCACATTGGCGCACCCGCGCTCGGAAATGGTGCGAAGTGCCGCATCGATGATCTGGGCCTTTCTCAGGGCCTCGAGGTCCGCGTTCGGCGGCATCAGTGAACCCCCTCCACAAGGATGTGGGCATTCGACCTGATTTCTTTAGATGAGTGGGTGCATTGTCATCCGTACAGGAATGACGTCGTGATGCGGTTATCTTGTTCGTCGATGCGGCAAATGCCTAAACCGACCAATTGGTCGTTAAACCGACCAGTCGGACTATAATTGCATTATAAGATTGCCATACAACATGTCAAGAGGGTGAATTCACCTTTGTCTCAACCCTTCAGATTCAGGTTGTATTATTTTTATGACCGAGTGATTTCCTGTGGTTGGGAGATCGCATTGTGCCGCTGGTCCCTGCCCCTTTCCTCTGCTTGACAATCATGACGGCGGTAGTACTCTTCTAAGCAATCACCAGGGAGTTCCTGCATGGAAGGAGAAGGCCAAGAGGATCCTGATGTACTATGACGGAACCGAGGAGGCGAAGGGGGCCATCCCCGTCGCCAGGTTGCGCGGGATAACGGCGTGGATGAGATCATCATCGGCACCGAGAAGCGTACCTGCGTGGAAAAGTTTGTCCTCGGATCTCTCGCCCGGTACGTGATCCTCAATGCACGGTGGCCGGTGGTGATCGTCTGACCTCAACCTCGTGCGCGGGTATATCCCTGTCCGATGCATGATGTTAAACGTGCTTGTGCCGCACCTTGTTTTCTGGTGAGAATGATCCGGAAGGGAGGCTGAATCATGAAACCCATTGTCGTCATCGGTGCCGTAGCCGCCGGCATGAGCGCGGCCAGTGTGATCAAGAGGGAACTCCCCGATGCAGAGGTCATCGTCTTCGGCAAGGAGTCCTACATATCCTACGGGGCCTGAGGGATCCCCTACTACGTATCTGGTCAGATACGCGACCACGAGGAGCTCATCGCCCTGCACCCGGAAGATGCCATTCACAAGCGCGGCATCGACCTGAAGACCCGCCACGAGGCCGTATCCATCAACCGGGAGACACAGACCGTCACGGTGAGAAATCTTCAGGACGGCATGTACCTCGAACAGGGCTACGGGATCCTGGTCTTGGCCACCGGGGCCCGCGCCGTCATGCCCGACCTGCCGGGCATCGACCTGCCGGGGGTCTTTCCCATGAAGGAATTCCAGGACGGCATCGACCTGAAGTCCTTCCTGGAAAATCAGAAACCCGGCAAGGCGGTGATCATCGGGGGCGGGTACATAGGGGTCGAGGTGGCCGAGTCCTTCAGGGGGACCGGCATGGATGTCACGGTGGTTGAGGCACTGCCCCGTATCATGGCCATCATGGATGATGACATGAGTCTCCTGGTGGGTGCCGAGCTGAAAAAGAACGGGGTGGAGGTCATCACCGGCAGAAAGGTCATCGGTCTGGACGGCGACACGCAGGTCCGTGCTGTCAAGCTCGACGACGGGGCCTCTGTGGAGGCTGTCTGTGTTCTGGTGAGTATCGGGGTGGCGCCCAACAACGAGTTGGCTGTCACGGCCGGCCTCGAACTGGGGCCGCGCGGGGCCATTCAGGTCGACCGCTACCAGAGGACGTCGGACCCCCACATCTTCGCCGCTGGCGACTGCTGCACGGTGCACCACCGGCTTCTCTGCCGGGATGTGTTCATCCCGCTGGGTCTGACTGCAAACCGTCAGGGCAGGATGTGCGGAGAGAACATCGTGCTCGAGATGCAGGGAGAGAAGCTCAAGCCGTTCCCGGGCGTGATCGGTACTGCGGTCACCAGGGTGTTCGGGCTGGAGATCGCCAAGACGGGCATCGGGCAGGTTGAGGTCGACCGGCATGGCCTCAGGCATATCAGCGATGTGAAGATCAAGGCCAGGACCCTGCCGGGATATTTCCCCGGATCCTCCGATCTCTGGGTGAAGCTGTTCTTCGAAGACGACTCACGGGTGATCGTGGGAGGGCAGATCATCGGCGGACCGGGATCGGCGCTCAGGATCAACACGGTCGTAGCGGCCGCCACCAAGGGGATGAGGCTGGACGAACTCTACACCCTCGATACGGCCTACGCCCCACCGATTTCTCCGGTCTGGGACCCGCTGCTCATCGCTGCGAGGAGCGCCATGAAGCGGTGAGGTCTTATTTGAACCTGCTGAAATCCACGCCCCTGCGTCTGCCCCGCTCATCGAACCAGGCATCCTCGGTGAAAGGAGGCACCACGATCTTGTCCTTATCCTTGCGGGTCAGGCTTATGGCATCGACCGGGCAGGTACCGATGCACAGCCCGCATCCGATGCACTTTTCCGGGACGATGCGATAGGAATCGTCGCCTTCCTCGATGGCGGCCACCTGGCAGCGCTTCTCGGCGCAGAGGCCGCAGCTGATGCAGGTGTTCTCATCAATGACCGCATAGAACGGCGAGTTTATGACATTCCATGCAGGAATCCCCAGCTCGTTAATGGCCCGCAGCACCCCGCAGCAGCACGTGCAGCAGTTGCAGATGAAGAACTGACCGTTCTGCAGGTTGTTGGTGAGATGCACAAGGCCTGCTTCTTCGGTCATCCGGAGGATCTCGTAGGTCTCTTCCTTGGTGATGACGCGGCCTGAAGGCGACTTGTCGAACACCCCCGGCACCGGTGCCATGGCCAGGCACACCTCGATGGGCCTGTCGCATGGCTTGCCGAGCATGGCCTGCTCCTTCTTGCAGATGCACTCGTTCACCATGAACGACTGGCTTTTCTCTATGAGTGCCGAGACCTTCTCGTAGGGCATCGCTTCCTGTGCAGCCGTGATGGTCTCCTCGACCGGGAGCACGTGCATGAGCTGGGGCTTGTTTTCGAAGAACTGCTTACCGAACACGGGCATGTAGATCTCGGCCAGTTCGGCCATCTCCCTGTCCAGGCGACTGAGCTGGAATTCGAAGATGCCGAAGACCCAGGGAAGCATCTTGAAGTACCAGGTATCGCCGAACTGGATGGCGAAGAGCTGGCCGCGCTGACCCATGCGGATGAGTCTTCCCAGCAGGCCGTCCATGGGGCGGCCCGTACGCTGAGCAACCTGTTCTGCGGTTTCGAAGGTGAGCCGCATGTCGCAGAACAGTTCCGCCTCCTCGGGTTCAAAGATCTTCTTCAGGAGTGTGATCTCCTCGCCGCTCTCTGTCCTGGGGAACCCGTTGGGCAGGGTGTCGAGCACCAGGGCCAGCCGCTCATAGACGTCGTTTGCAGTGGTCATTGGGTAGTTCTTTTCCCCTCTTCGCACAGCCTCACATGACCGACATGATCTTGGTGAGCTTGGTCAGGAGGATGGGGTGGGTGAACATGCCGTTGATCCTGAGTTCACCGCTGGCCAGCTGCTTGAGCACGTTCATGCCCGCCTCGTCGAAGTAGTAGGGCAGCCCGAACTTGATGGAGATCGCATTGAGCGAGATGATCTTCTCCGAGCTCGAGTTGATGATCAGGTCCGGCTTGCCCACGACGCCGGGTTCGATCCGCACCCGACCTCCTGCAAAGATGAGGGTGATGGCCGCCTCGATGTCCGGTAGGTTGAGCGCCACCACGCCCCACATGCTCCGGAATGTCTTCATCTTGTCCTGCCTCTGCTCGAGATTGGATGTGAGAAGATCGGCGATCACGTAGGAAAAGGGAACCTCTTCGGCACGGTTGTCGACAATGGTATCAGCCATAAAAAATCCTCCGGGTAACGTCGTAATGAGAGGGCAGGGGAGCGTACGCCCCCCTGCCTGTCAAAGATTAGAGTGCCTTCTTGTAGATCTCGAGCACCTCGGATGCGTCGAGGACCAGCCGCGGATTGTTCACGATGGCCCCGTCGCCCAGGCTGAGGTCTGCGGCCTTGACGATGTCGGCCTCGGTCACCTTCATCTCCGAGAGTTTCTGGGGGTGGCCGATCTTCTTCGTGAACGCCCTCATCGCGGTAATGGCCGCTTTCGCCGCTTCCATGTCGTCCATGCCCTTTTCGCGGATGCCGAAGGCCTCGGCCACCATGGCGTAGGCATCGGGGCAGCTCTCGAGGTTGAACTCCATGCAGTCGGCGAGCAGGATGCCGTTGGCGATGCCGTGCGGCACGTGTGCCACGGCGCCTATGGAGTGGGCCAGTGCATGGACGTTCCCGACCCCTGCTATGCTGAAGGCCCATCCCGCCATGGTCGCCGCGATCTGCATCTGGCCCCTGGCCACGAGATCTTCACCGTTTTCCACGCAGACCGGCAGGTATCGCGCCATGAGCCTGATGGCGTGTATGGCCAGCCCGTCGGTGATGGGCTCATGCGGTATGGCGTGGATCGCCTCCACCGCGTGCGTCATGGCGTCCATGCCGGTCCCTGCCGTCAGGAGCTTGGGAAGCTTGGCCGTCATCTTCGGGTCCAGGATGCCGAGGCGCGGTATGTTGAAATTCTCGACCATGAGGCGCTTCTGGCCCATCTCCTTGTCCATGATCACCGCGGCATTGGTCACCTCGCTGCCGGTTCCCGCCGTGGTGGGGATCACCACGTGGGGTGTCTGGGGCCTGGACAGGAGCTGGACCCCGCCGAAGTCACGCAGAGATCCGCCCTCGGTCAGCAGGATGCACATGCCCTTGGCCGTGTCGATGACACTGCCGCCGCCCACACTCACCACGATGTCCGCGCCGTTCTTCCGTGCGAAGGCGGCCCCGGCATCCACCACCTCCACCCCGGTGTCCTGGGGGATGTCGCTGAACACGCCCACGCACTTGCTGCCGAGCGCCTTGAGGATGTGGTCGAGGAGGCCGGCCTTGATGATGCCCTGGTCCGTGACGACCACCGCCTTGGTCCCTCCCAGGGAGCTCATCTCGATCTCCACGTCCTTGGACGAGTCTATGCCGAAGACGATCTTGGTGGGTCCATAGTAATTGAATGACAGATCAGAATCGTAACCCATACCTCGCTCCTTAACCGATCACTCGGGGTCATCGGGCCACTGGGTCTCGAACGAACCGAGGATGTCAATGACCTTGTTGACGGTCTTTATGTTCCGCACCACATAGGGCAGATCGCCCTTCATCTTGAGCTTGCCCTGGAGCAGCGCCTTGGTGGCGTCCAGTTCCTTGAGGGCCACCTGCTTCCATCGTGAGTAATCGCCGGTCATGACGAACTTGGCGCTCTCGGCCTTTGCCTTGTCGCAGACCAAGAAATCGCCGACATCACCGTGCCAGTAGTCCTGGAACAGGTAGATCGTTTCGGGGATGCCCTTGCTGGGGTCGGCGTTGCAGATCAGGGCGACACTGCCTTCCCAGTCCTTGGCGATCTGCTTGTAGTCAGGGTCTGCCTGTATGGCGGCCTTGTATGCATCCATCCACTCCTGTGTCATTGCCTTTACCTTTGCCATGAAAAAAGCCCTCCCTCCATGATATATGGTTTTTTATTGATACAGACGCCTCTTCAGGTCTTCGAGACCGAGTTCGGTGAGCTTCTCGGGCAACGGATAGCCGCGGTCATCGAGGCCCCTGACGGCATAGTACTCGCTGAGCAGGAGCTCCACGTCGGGCACCGAACCCGCAGCCCCGCCTTCCTCCAGGGCGGTGAGGAGCTTCTTGGGCAGCGCATCGTCCTTCTTCGTGATGCCGAGCAGGTTGTTGATGCCCCGCTTCAGGGTCCAGTCGCGCATGCCGGTCTTCAGGAGGCTCTCCTTGTCCAGGCCGAACCCGGTGATGGCGTTGAAGGCTTCCAGGATGGTCTCGGGCTTGAGGATGTCCACCAGGTAGTGACAGATGGACAGGGAGTTGCCCAGGATGCCGTAGTTCTCGGAGTTGTAGACCAGCATGGCCTTGCCTTCGCTCGTGGTGCCCACGTAGTCGTCCTTCATGTCGAAGAGCTCGGGCCACGACGCCATGCCCTGCTCGGTGGCGAGAACGGCGTGCTGCAGGTGGCAGGCGCCCCTGTTGGACATCATGTACGCCAGGCCCATGCCGTGGAACCCCCGCGGGTCGTGCATGGGCGCTTCCAGCCCCTTCACGTGGACCACGTACTCCTCGGCCCCCTTGCCGATCCTGCGGGCCGCCCTGAGCGAACCCTCCGCGAGGATGTCCCCGATACCCTCCCGGTAGGCGATTTTCCTGATGAGCGGCATCACCGCTTCCATGTTGCCCCAGGTGAGGTCGATGCCGTCCAGGTCACCCTTTGACAGGATACCTTTCTCGTAGAGCTCCATGGCCAGGGCAATGGTCGAACCGCAGCTGATGGTGTCAAGGCCGTACCGGTTGCAGAGCTCGTTGGCCTTGATGACCGCGGCCAGGTCCGGGTTCATCATCATGGTGCCGAAGGTGCCGCAGGTCTCATACTCGGGGCCCGGTCCCTCCTCGGTCATGTAGGGTCCGTCGTCCACCTTGACCACCCGCTTGCAGGCCACCGGACAGTTGGCGCAGGCGTGCTCCTTGGTGAGGTACTTCTCCCGCATGGTGGGCCCGGAAAGGTTGCTCGAGAGGTCAAAGGCCTCTCCCACGGTCCAGTTCTTTATGGGTACGTCGCCGCTGACCATGCCGAGGTCCATGTTGGCATCCGAGCCCATGAGGTGGAGTCCGTCCGCCAGGGCCGATTCCTTCACCTCGGTGATGGCGGACTTGAATGCGGTCTTGTACCGCTCTTCGTCTGCCTTGAGCGGTTTGGCCGAGCCTCGTACCACGATGGCCTTGAGCTTCTTGGACCCCATGACCGCACCGAGGCCGGTCCTGCCGCTGAAGTGTCCCTTGTCGTTGCCGATCGACGCTATCTTCACGAGGTTCTCCCCCGCCGCGCCGATGGTGAGGACCTTGAACCTGGCATCCTTTTCCTTGAGGGCATCCGTGGTTTCGTAGACGTCCTTGCCCCACAGGGACGAGGCATCCTGCAGCTCCACCTTTCCATCGACGATGCACAGGGTTACCGGAGCACTGGATATGCCTTCGACAACCAGCCCGTCGTATCCCGCCCGTTTCAGCTCGGGACCGAAGGTGCCGCCGCAGGCCGATTCCCCCCATATGCCCGTCTGGGGGGCCTTGGCGCAGATGCTGAACCGGGAAGTGCCCGGGAAGCCGCTGCCCACCATGGGCCCGGTCATGATCATGAGGGGGTTCTGCCCGGACAGAGGGTCCGCATCCAGGGGATAACGGTCGAAGAAGAGCTTGGCTGCGAGAGAACTCCCGCCGAGATAGTCCCTGAGGATCTCCTCGTCCACCGTGAAATCGCTCCATGAACCTGCCGACAGATCGACCAGAAGATACTTACCTGCATAGCCCCTAGGCATACGGACACCTCCCGTGCAGCGTGATCAGGATACTATAATAATAGCATACAAAGGGGTACACAATAGGAGGGGAGGCGAATGTTGCGTGGCCGGTGATGGGAAAGACATGTAGCACCATATCGTACATGAAGGCACGGGATGGTGACTACGTCATGGAAAATGCAGGGAAGACAGTCAATCAAGGTTTTATTCTGCTGTTGATGAATGTTCAGCATAATGACTGCAAACCAGTGATAGGTCTCGCCCCTGCTACTGCCTTTCCACCCAGTGGACGGCATACCGCACCAGCTCGGCGGCATTCTTCAGGTTGAGCTTCTCCTTGATTCGTTCACGATACGTGCTGATGGTGCTCACGGACAGGTTCATGTTCGCAGCTATGTCTCCGGTGGACTTCCCCTGACCGATCATTCCGAGGACCTCGAGCTCCCGGTCGGAGAGATTGTCCACGGGGGGTTTCTCCAGGGAATCCTGACCGGTGCGCACCCGTTCGAGGAGGTTGTCCATGATCTCCTGGCTCACGTAGATGTTGCCGGCCAGGATGTGACGGATGGCCTTGACGATGGACCGGGAGGTCTCCTGCTTCATGATGTAGCCCTGTGCTCCGGCCTGGAGCGATCGCTCGGCGTAGAGGAGTTCGTCGTGCATGGACAGCACCAGCGTCTTCATGGACTTGTAATGGGCGCTGATCTCCTTGATGAGATCCATGCCGTTGCTCTTCTTCAGCGTGATGTCGATGATGACCAGGTCCGGCCGCAGCTTCCTGATGAGGGTCCTTGCCGATTCCACGTCGTCGGCCTCGCCGCAGACGGCCAAGTCGGGTTCATGGTTGATGAGCTCCCTGATGCCGAGACGGAAGATCTCGTGATCCTCGACGATGAGGACCGCATTCTTGTCCGGGGTGTTCATGGCTGTCCCGGCGGCCCCTCCTTCATGGTGTGATCGTGATGCATGAACGACAGCGTCACGGTGGTTCCCCCGCCAGGCCTGCTGGCAATGTTCAGGTCGGCGCCTATCATGTTCGCACGGAACCTCATGATCTTCAAGCCCATTCCCTGCGGTGCTTCTTCGTGGACCATGCCGGTGCCGTTGTCCCGGATCGACACGGTAACCACGGGGTCTCGGTAGAGGAGTTCGATGTCCACCCTCCCGGCATGACCGTGCTTGATGGCGTTGTACACCGCCTCGTGCACGATGTAGTAGATGTGGGTGCAGGCGGTGATGTCCTCCACGAGGATGGACCGTTCATAGGTGAAGGCACAGTCGATGCCGTGAACCTCCTTGATGTTCGACGCCATCTCCTGGAGCAGGGACTCCAGCCCGTGATCTGCGAGGAATACGGGACACAACCCCCGGGAGAGCCTCCTCGTCTTGGCGATGGCCTGCTCGATGAGGGAGCGTATCTTCTCCACCTCGGCGGAGGATGGGATGATGTCCTCCTGGAGCTTCTTCTTGAGCAGTTCGCTCATCACCTCGATGCCGATGAGGTGAGGGCCGAGGTCGTCATGGAGGTCCTGGCCGATCTTCTGCCGTTCCTTCTCGCTGATGCTCAGAACCTCTTTCTCCAGCGCCCTCTTCTCGGTGATGTCCTCTATGGTCGCTATCGTGCAGGACTCGTCGCCGAGCATGACGATCTCCGCCGAGATGGAAACGGTCAGGACATCACCGCTGGCGGTGATGAACTCCGTCTCGTAGTTCCTGATCTCTTCACGGGCGATGAGGCCTTGGACCAGGCGGTCATAATCGGCCGGTGACGCGAACAGGCCGACATCCTCCAGTGCCCGTCCCGCCATATTGTCCCGCGTGTATCCGGTTATCTCGGTGAAGCTTTCGTTCACGTTCACGAGGAAGCCACCGCCCAACCTCCAGATGGCTATCCCCATCGGACTCGACCGGAAGGCCTTCTCGAACATCTCCTGTGAGTTGCGCAACGAGTGGGCCAGCACGTTCACCGACTGGCTGATGATGCCGATCTCCCCCTTGGTGAGCAGTGGTATGGGGGCCACGTCGAGGTTCCCTTTTTCGAGGTCCTCCAGCGTGTTGACGGTCATCTTCAGTCCGGAGCTGATGCCGGCGTTCGACTCGTGGACCGTGACGAGGATGGCGGCAAGGGACAGCGCCAGGATGATGAATATGTGGACGGACAGACCCGGGATCCTCATGTTCTCGAGGTGGGAAATGAACAGGAAGTGCCCGAACGTGATGAGCGGTATGAGCAGGATCGAGACGACGATGAAGGTGGTCCTCATGGAGACGCTGATGAGGGTGTAGGAGTCCCGGGGGAGGTGGACGGCCTTTATCCGTTCTTCCATGAGGACTGGAGCGAGCAGGTGTTCGGTGGTGCAGTAGGAGATGACGCTGTTGATGGGCACACACAGGAGGAGGATGAAGAATACCGGCAGGGTCTCGAACCACGTCAGGCCCACCCACAGCTGCATGATCGCATACACGCACGTCAGGCCCAGGATCCATCGCAGCACGATGATGATGCTCTCGGTGGCTGGATATGACAGCAGCATCAGCTTGACGGCGGCATGGTCCCCGTTTTCGCCCTGGAACGCGTTGAGTATCCCCGAGAGCTTCCAGATCCTGATGGACATGCCGAAGAGAGTCGCCAGCGATGCCGAGATGATGGAGGCGGTGATGAGGTGGAAGAGTTTCTCCCGTTCGTACCTGCCTGCGATGGTCCCGTAGTACACGGCAAGGGGCACCACGATGAGGTTGATGTAGAGTTCCAGCCGGATGGTGAGCCGTGAGATGAGCCCCCTGGTCGAGATCATGGAATCAGCCTGGACCGATCCGCCCCGCAGGAATGCGACCTTCGGGGCAGGCGCTGACAAGTTTGCGGGCACGTCCGTCTCCGCGCATGCCGGAGATGTCCGCGAACAGTGTGGGGAGAACGTTGTTTCCCTCGGGCATAGTGTCTCTGTAAAGCGTTGTTCCCATGGTGTCAACATTGAGAGGGATGAACCGGTTCCATGGCACATAAGATGCATACTATTCACTGCGAGATACGGTTCGAGTAAATACAGGAGCGTGGGGTGCGAGAGCGTGCAAGTCTGTGTCGTTTTATCCACACGCGACTTGACTCGGAACCAAAAGACCCTAGACACTCAAGAGGAGATGCACGAATAATGAGCAGAACGAAGACGAGAACAATACCATTCCTGATCGCGGCAGCGGCGACGATCCTCTTCATCGGAATAGGGCAGGCAGGACAGGCCCAGACGCCGGAACCCTCAAACAGCGGCGTACCCGCCTCCGTTGACCCGAAATTCAAGCCCCGGCTGGGAACCTACTACTACAAGTTCGACTACAACAACGTGAGCATCGGGATCGCCAGCATCTCCATCAACCGGGAGAATGACCTCTACAAGATTCAGGTGCTCGCCCAGACGAACGACTCCATCGACCGCATCTACAAGATCCGTTACCGCGGAGAGTCTCTCATGGAGGCAGAGCCCGGCATAGCGTCAGTCAAGACCAAGACTCAGCAGCAGGTCAAGGCAAAAGAGAAGGACATGACCATCCAGTTCAACGAGAACGGGGAGATCAAGTCCATCGAGAAGGAGACCGAGAAAGGCGGCACGGTGGACTACAAGGTGCGCCGCCTCATGCCCGAGAAGTTCACCGTGGACCCCTTCGCGGCGACCTACCTGGTCAGGGGGCTCGACTGGAAGGTTGGCCTCGAAGAGGTCTTCGACGTGTACGGCGGCAAGAGCCGATACGAGCTCACCCTGCGGTGCAGTCACATTCAGGGCGTGGACGTGGAAGGCACCAAGCGCCCTGCCTATGTCATCATCCCCACGGTCAAGAAGCTGGACGACGAGGGCAACGTGGTGGAATCCAGTAAGAAGCCCGCGGACACGAAGATCTACCTGTCTGCCGATCAGAACAAGGATGTCCTGAAGATAGAGGCAAGTCACACCCTGGGGCTGTTCCGGGTCACCCTGGACAGGTTCGTGCCCCTGGTGCGCCAGGAAGCGGCAGCGCCTGCCAAGGAAGGGCCCAAGACCGGCAACTGAGCGCTTGATTGTCTTTTCCGTCCGCCGGGGCCCCCTCACTCCTGGAAGGGGGACCTAGTCTTCGTGATCGGGGCCTTTTCTGTGTCTGAAGAGAAAGGGATCGATCGCGGGCCACGCGCAGTCCACATCTTCCATCCGGCTCAGCTCAGATTCGGTGAGCCGGCCACGGTCGTCGAGGTCCCTGGCCGCCCAGAAGAGCTTCTGGAAGCGCTGGTGGTGGTGATGGAAGCGCTGGTTGGCATACTCCTTGGCCTGGGTGGTGAAGAGCAGGAAGGGCCAGTCGCTGCCCTGCATGAGGAGCAGCTCGCGGGCCATCTGGCCCAGGATCCTTCGAGCGCGCTCGTCATGGGGCTGTGCCTGATCGAGGATCTGTTCCATCTCGACGCACGTCCCGTTGATGTACGGCCATATCCAGCCGTGCTCCGGGTTGAGCCACACCGTGAAGTCCGCGTTCAGCCCCCAGGAGCTTGGCTGCATGCGGATGACCGAGAGGTCTCTGCCGCAGGTGTCGAGATGGTCTCCCAGGCTCAGGCATGCAATGCTCCCGTTGCCGTCGAGGATGCGATAGACCCGTTCGATCCAGTGAACCCCTTCGTGCCACCAGTGGCCGAACAGCTCGCAGTCGTAGGGACAGACGATGACCTGCCCGGTCCCCTCATGAGAAGCCCGGCCTGCGATGCCTTCCAGAAGTCCGACGAAGTGCCTGGCATGGTTTTCCACGCGCTCGGAGGCAGCCATCGGATCATAGAGCCGTTTCTCCGGGGAGCCGCTCACCCTGCAGTAGTGGAGCCCGCTGACGGCATCCTTGCTGTGGAATTCCAGGTAGAAGGGGTCTCCCGGGTAGCCCCTGTCCGGGGACCACACCTGTCTGCCCGTCTCCTCGTTGCGGCCGAACACCGCCACGCCCGAAGGCAGCCGGTAGCCGCGGCCCGTGGAAGGCGTCGCCTCCCGGTGGCGGTTCTCCACGAAGGAGGCGTTCGTGATCCCCACGCTCTCGACGAAGAAGTAGTCGATGCCCTCTGCCGCGAGCCATTCGTCGATGGCGCACCGCATGCGCTGTTCCCTGTCCGACCACTGTTCCGGCCGGTAGGCGCATTCGGGGAGCCAGAATCCACGGGGCGAGCGGTCGAAATAGTTCCGGTAGGTCTCCACGCCGACATGCACCTGGGCATGGATGGCGCTGTCACTGGCCATGAGCGGGAGGAACCCGTGGGTTGCCGCCGAGGTCAGCACCTCGACGGCCCCCTCGTCCTGGAGCCATTTCAGGGTTCCCAGGATGTCGCGGTAGAAGACATCGGTGTAGGCGTGATAGGTGGTCTCGAAGGTCTCGAGCCAGTAGCCGGCGACGCTGAGTCTGGGCGGGTCTTCCCTGAACCGGTCCATGTCGGTGCGCGCCCGTGCGATCTTGTCCTCCATGTAGGCGCAGAACCGGTCCTTCATGTACCCGTCGGCGAGCTGCTCCATGAGCACCGGGACCAGGCCCACCATCACCCGTGGCCGTATGCCGTCGAGGAACAATGAACGCAAGGCCATCAGGAGCGGCAGGTACGTCTCGTTCATGGCCTCGAAGAGCCATTCCTCTCCTGCGGGCCACACCCCGGACTTCCGGCAGTAGGGGATGTGGCTGTGGAGCATGAGGGCAAAGGTTCCGGACATCGTGCCACCTCGCGATCGTCAGTCCATTCCGTTATGATGGATATGTTCCCGGCACGCAAGAACGAAACTGCGACACCGAAAACGGTCGGCCTATTCGTGCCTCAGCGCCTCGATGGGGTCCAAGCGGGCTGCCTGGCGGGCCGGGAAGTAGCCGAAGATGACGCCCACAGCGCCCGAGAAGAGGAAGGCCAGGGCCATGATGCCGGGATTGATGATGAAGGGCACGTGCAGCAGTTTCGAGCCGAATGCCGCGGCGGACAGGCCCAGGATGACGCCGAACAGCCCCCCGAACAGCGACAGAACCACGGCCTCAACCAGGAACTGCAGGAGCACCTCGCGCTCCAGGGCGCCTATGGCGAGGCGGGTGCCGATCTCGCGGGTCCGCTCGGTCACCGAGACGAGCATGATGTTCATGATGCCGATGCCTCCCACCAGCAGGCTCACCGCTGCCACGGCGCCGAGCAGCGCCGTGAGTACACGCGTGGTTCCGGTGAGCGTGCTCACGATCTCCTTCATGTCACGCACGTGGAAGTCGTCGTCTTCGCCCACGGAAATGCGCCTGCGCTCACGCAAGAGCTGCTCGACATCCTTCTGCACCTTTTCCGTGGGCACGCCGGACAGGGCGGAGAGCATGACGGCGCTGACGTCGGTGTTCCCTGCGATGCGGCGCTGGAACGTCCGCAGCGGTATGAGGACGAAGTCGTCCTGGTCGCTTCCGAAGGCCGATGCGCCCTTGGACTCGAGCACCCCGATGACCTCGCATGAGAGCTTGCCCAGCCTGATGGATGCGCCCAGGGGGTTGGCGCCGCCGAAGAGCTCCTTCTTCACCGTGGCACCGATGATGCAGACCGCCTTGCCCGAGTGAAGCTCGCTGGGCGTGAAGGAACGCCCCCCCTCCAGCAGCCAGTCGCGGACCTGCAGGTACTCGTCCGTGGTGCCGTAGACCACGGTGGACCAGTTCTCATTGCCGTAGATGGCCTGAGCCCCCTTGGAGGCCAGGGGCGCCACGGCCTCGAGGCCGGTGACCTGGTCTTTTATGGCTTCGGCGTCCTCGATCTTGAACATGGAGGCCTCGGACCTGGCGCCGCCGGGTCCCCTGAAACCCTGCCCGGGCCTTACCTGGAGCATGTTGCTGCCCAGGTTGCCGATTTCCGAGGCCACCTGGATCGTGGCCCCCTTGCCCAGGGTGACCATGGTGATGACCGCCGCCACACCGATCACGATGCCCAGGATGGTGAGCGTGGAGCGGAGCACGTTGCGGCGGATCGCACGGATGGCGAGCAGGAGGGTTTCCCAGAGCATCAGCACCCCCCCTCACGGTGTTCTTCGAACTCGATGAGGCCGTCGAGGAACTGTACGGTACGCCTGGCATAGGTGGCCATGTGGGTGTCGTGGGTCACCATGAGCACCGTGATCTTCTGCTCGGTGTTGAACCGGCACAGCAGGTCCATGACCTCGCGCCCTGTCGCAGAATCGAGATTGCCGGTGGGTTCGTCCGCGAGGAGAACGGTCGGCTCGATGACGATGGCCCGGGCGATGGCCACCCGCTGCTGCTGACCGCCTGAAAGCTCTCCCGGGGTATGGGTCTCCCAGCCTTTCAGCCCGACGATCTCCAGGGCCTTCAATGCCCGCTCATGCCGTACGCGGGCGGGGATCCCGCGATAGATGAGCGGCAGCTCGACGTTCTCGAGGGCCGACGTGCGGTTGAGCAGGTTGAACCCCTGGAAGATGAAGCCCAGGTAGTTGCGCCTCAGCAGGGCCCGCTGGTCACGGTCCAGGGCGCCCACGTCCACGTCCTTGAACAGGTAGGTCCCTGCTGTGGGCGTGTCGAGGCAGCCCAGAATGTTCATGCAGGTCGATTTCCCCGAACCGGAAGGACCCATGACGGCGACGAATTCACCTGGACCGATGTTCATGTCGATACCCCGGAGGGCATGCACAGCCGCATGACCGGTTCCGTAGACCTTGGTGATGCCCTTCAGTGCGATGAGGTGATTCCCGCCATTGTCGGCTCCAGCCATGTTCATTCCTTCGCACTCACGGCATCCACGACCAGGGCCATGCCCGGGGTGATGTCGCCGGCGGTGACCTCGGTCATGGTGCCGTCCGTGGCACCGGTGGTGACCTGGAGGGATACGGGCTTCTTGTCCTTGATGACCCAGACGGTCTGGTCCCTGGGATTCGCGCGGTCCCTGCGGGGCCTGTCGGTTCCCCGGGAAGGCCTGGGAAACAGCTTCGAGATCATGCTGTTGTTCGATGCGTCGTCTTTCATGCTCTTCCCGTCCGACGGCGGAGAGAAGCGCAGTGCGGCATTGGGCACCAGGAGCGCATCGGTGACTTTCTTCACCACAATGTCGGCCGTGGCGGTCATGCCGGGGCGCAACAGGAGATCCGAGTTGTCCAGCCCGAGGACCGCCTTGTAGGTTACGACCCCGCCGGAGGTCTCGGCACCGAACCTGATCTGGCTCACACGGGCAGGGAACCTCTTGTCCTGGTAGGCATCCACGGTGAAGTTCGCCTCCTGACCTTCCCTGACCTCTCCGACATCGGCCTCGTCGACGCCCACGTGGAGCTCCATCTTGGTCAGATCCTCGGCCAGGGTGAACAGGACCGGCGCCTGCAGAGACGCCGCCACGGTCTGCCCGGGCTCGACGCTGCGGGTGAGCACGATGCCGTTGATGGGAGACAGGATCACGGCCTTGCCGAGGTCGGTCTCGTCGGCCTTCAGGGTTGCCTCGGCCTGGCTCACCTGGGCCTCGGCGCTCGCCAGCTCGGCAACGGACCTCTCATACGTTGCCTCGGCATTCTCCATGTCGTTCTTCGATGGCACCTTGCCGCCGCTGATCTCACTGACCTTCTTGAGCCGCTCCAGAGCGCTGCGGCTCTCCATGACGGTCGCCCGGGCCTGGGTGACCTTTGACCGGGCGGCCTTCAATGTCGCCCTGGACTGCTGGACCCTGGCCTCGAGCTTGTCCGTGTCGAGCCTCGCCAGGACCTGGCCGACCTTGACGCGGTCGTTGTAGTCTACCGCAACGGTCCTGACGATACCGGAGAGCTCGCTCCCCACGTCCACCTGGTTGGTGGGCTCCAGGTTTCCCGTGGCGCTCACCGACACGACGAGGTCTCCCCGCCTGGCCTCCTGGGTCTTGTACGTGTAAGTATCGTCGCTGCCTCTCGAGAGCCAGGCGGCGACCGCCAGGACGAGCACGGCAGCGGCGATGCCCCAGGCGATTATCTTTTTAGGCGATTTTCGGGCCGAAGAGTGTTCATCCACTCCCAGGGTACGGGCGATATCGGTATCAGGGATCTGTCTGGATTCCATCATGACTCCTTGCTTCAGTGGTTCTCTCTTTTATCTGCTGCGTCAGAGGACCAGCCTCCTCCGAGGGACTTGTACAGGCGCACCAGGTTCGAGGTGACCGTTCCGTCGCACGTGGCAAGCTCGTCCTGCAGGGCGAGCAGGGAGCGCTGGGCGTCGAGCAGGGTGCTGAAATCGGTGAGACCGGCCTCGTATTTCACGTGCGCCAGTTCATAGGCAGCCCCGGCGGCTGCGGCGGCACTGCTGAGCGATTCCCTCCGGCGCTGCTCGCCGCCATAGGCGGTCAGGGCGTTCTCGACTTCCTCAAGGGCGCCGATAACGGCGGATTCATAGGCGATGAGCGCCTGCTCCTGCCGGGCATCCTGCACCTCGATGTTCTGCCGGATGGCACCGGCATGGAAGAGGGGCCAGGAGATACGAGGGCCGTAGCTGCCCGAGCGGGCCCCCGAGGTGAAGAGCTCTCCCGAGTTCAATGCCTCCAGGCCGATGGACCCGCTCAGGGTGAGCCTGGGGTAGAGCTCCGCGGTTGCCGTGCCGACCCGGGCTGTCTGTGCGGCGAGCTCCCGCTCGGCCCTGCGGACGTCAGGGCGCTGTCTGAGCGTATCGGCCGGCACTCCCACAGCCACCGAGTGAGGCACCACCGGTACAGGTCCTGCCTGTTCCAGCTCCCGGTGAAGCTCTCCAGGCTGCATGCCCAGGAGCGCAGCAAGCCTGTTCTTGGACTCTTCGATGCCCGTTCGAAGACCCGGCATGCGGGAACGGGCACTCTCCAGGCTCGTCAGGGCCTGCTGGACGTCCAGTTCGTCGGTGAGGCCGGCCTCGTAGCGCTCTCGGGTCAGTTTGTAGGAAGCCTCCTGGTTCTTCAGGTTCGCTTCGGCCACGGCCAGTCTCGCCTGGTAGGTGCGCAGCTCGATGTAGTTGAGCCCCGTCTCGGCGGTCAGTGAGACGAGAACGTCGTGAAGGCTTTCCCGGCTTGCCTGGAGGTCGGCGTCGGCAGCCTCCACCGAGCGGCGTACCCCGCCGAAGAGGTCTATTTCCCAGCCTGCATCCAGTCCCGCCGAATAGAACGTACGGCTCTGGCCTGACCCCGTGTTCTCGCTGCCGCTGCTCCTGGTCACCGAGCCCCCGGCATCGAGGGTCGGGAAGAATCCGGACCGTGCGATGAAACGCTGGGCACGGGCCTCGCGGACCCGTGAGACCGCCTGCCTGAGGTCGAGATTGTTCTTCACGGCCCGTTCCATGAGGGCCGTGAGCCCGGGATCACCCAGGGTATCCCACCATCTGGCGAGCCGAACAGGATCTGTCCTGCCCGTGTTCAACCCTTCTTCCATCCCGGCATGCCAGGAAGGCTGGACCTCGGGTTCCGGCTTCACGTAGTCCGGTCCGACCGACATGCACCCCGAGAGGAGCACTGCGGACATGAGCGCCCAGAACATGAAAGGATTGAGAATCAGGAGGCTTCTCGGCTTCATTGTATTTATTCTAATCCTTTTTGACGCACACTTATAGAAATTTGTCTACATGGTCATGGCCTAAATTGTCTCTCAGGTTGATCTTAATGGTACAGGTTTTTATTCTTCATAGGGGAAGAGCTCATTGATGACAAGGTCACGATTAAGGAAGAACACATGGCAGAACCAAGGATTAATTGGTGAGTAATTGAAGTATACGTACCTATTTCAAGACCCTGCAGAAGGTCTTG
>Ga0208040_1000112_pt1 | contig 114632 bp, 109 predicted proteins | sample AD_UKC083_MetaG_FD_184431 | JGI IMG/M metagenome (GOLD analysis project Ga0208040, IMG submission 184431) | Active sludge microbial communities of municipal wastewater-treating anaerobic digesters from USA - AD_UKC083_MetaG (SPAdes) (version 2) | ecosystem: Engineered > Bioreactor > Anaerobic...
TCTTGAAAGTTTCATATTATCCGGGCTGCTCGCTGCACGCGACGGGAAAAGAGTATGATCAGTCGATGAAGGCCGTCAGTCGAGCCCTCGACATCGAACTCAAAGAAGTTGATGACTGGTGTTGCTGTGGCGCATCTTCCGCGCACAATACAAATTTTGATTTATCCATTGCCCTGCCGGCAAGGAACCTGATAGCCGCGGAAAAAGATGCGATGGATGTCATGGTGCCCTGCGCCGCGTGTTTCAACCGTTTTAAAACGGCGGAGCATCATTTAAAGGCGGACAAAGACCTCAAGGCAAAGATTGAAGGCGTAGTTGGAGCAAAATATCAGGGTGGCATTGCGATTCGCAATCCCATCGACATCATTTACAATGATATCGGAATGGATGCTTTGACCGCGAAAGTGGTCAAGCCGCTTGCCGGTTTGAAGCCGGTTTCCTATTACGGGTGCCTGCTGCTCAGACCGCCCGAGGTTTGTGAGTTCGAAAATTACGAAAATCCGTTCATGCTGGATAAAATGATGAAAGCCATCGGCGCCGATGTGAAGATGTGGTCTTACAAGACCGACTGCTGCGGCGGTTCGCTGGCCATCAGTAAAACAGCCATTGTGGTGGAGATGTGCGACCGATTGATGAACGCCGCCCGTGAAGCGGACGCGAACTGCGTTGTTACCGCCTGTCCGCTGTGCATGGCCAATCTGGATATGCGTCCCAGTGAAGGAAAGAAACTGCCCATTTTTTATTTCACGGAGCTGATATCGCTGGCGATGGGCCTTCCCGGATCGAAAGATACATTCAAATCGCATATTTTTGATCCCCGGCCGCTGTTGACGCAGTTGGGGCTGATTTAAATAAATTGTAAGCGAATTTCGTTTGGAGAAAATTCTGAATTATGGAAAAACGTTTAATTAAAAAAGATGCACTGGCGGGCATTGCCAAAAAAATGGCCGAGAAACTCCTTGTCTGGGCGCCGGTAAAAAAAGAAGATAACGTTCTTTTTGAACCTTTGCAGAAAAACGCCGAGCCCCACTTTGCTTATTTAAATTCCAAGAACGCGCCGAAGAATGTTTTCTTCCCGCACACGGAAACCATGATGAAATACACCCGGACGCCCAAGGGCATGGTCTTTTCCGCCGAGGAAAACAAAGCGAATGAATCGGTGCTCTTTGGTGTGCGCTCCTGCGACGCTCACAGCTTTGTTCTGCTGGATAAACTTTTCGATCAGGAAAAATACAAGGACGGCTACTATATTGCCAAACGACAGAACACGACGGTGATTTCTCTGGCGTGTGTCAAGCCCCCTTATGCCAGTTGCTTCTGCACGTCGGTTGACGGCGAACCGGTCTCTGCGGATGGCGCGGACATTCTGATTACGGACATCGGGTCCGATTATCTGGTGGAATTCATTACGCCGAAAGGCGAAAAACTTGCCTCCTATTTCGGAGATACGAAAGCCGATGCCGCGGCCGAAACCAAGAAAAATGAAATCGCCGCCCAGGCCAAAGCGGCGATCAAATCGAAAATTCCCGCTCATGAAATCAAGCCGATTCTGGACAAGAATTTTGACAATCCCTTTTGGAACACGATTTATGGGAAATGCCTCGCTTGCGGAACCTGCACCTATATGTGCCCCACCTGTCATTGCTTTGACATCAGCGACGAAGTGAGAGGCAGCGACGGTGTCCGTATCCGGTCCTGGGATTCCTGTATGTTTCCGCTGTTCACCAAAGAGACGTCGGGCCATAATCCGCGATCTTCGCAGAAAGAGAGATGGCGTCAGCGCACCATGCATAAGTTCAAATATTATGTGGACATGTTCAACGCCATTGCCTGCGTCGGCTGCGGCAGATGTGTCATGTCTTGTCCCGTGAATATTGATATAAGAAAAATTGTTGAAGATATTTCAAAATTATAATCAGGGAGTTCGTAATGCAAAACCCGTATATACCGTATCCCGTTGTCGTGGATAAAATCATTACCGAGGTCGATACCAAAGACATCAAAACATTCCGCTTCAAATTTGTTAATCCGGAAGATGAACAGAAATACGCTTATATTCCCGGACAATTCGGAGAACTTTCCATTTTCGGGAAAGGCGAATCGCCCATCGGCATAGCGTCCTCTCCGACGCAGAAAGGCTACGTGGAATTCACCGTGCAGAAGGCCGGCGTCGTCACCACGGCTTTGCATGAAATGGAAGAAGGCACGGTGATGGGTATCCGCGGGCCATTGGGCAATTCCTGGCCGCTGGATTTTCTGGCAGGAAAAAATATCGTCATCGTCGGCGGCGGTTTCGCCTTCACCACTCTGCGGTCGCTCATCAATTACATGCTTTTTGAAGACAACCGCAAACGCTTCGGCAATATTACGGTCATTTACGGCGCCCGAAATCCCGGCCTGCTTCTTTACAAGGATGAACTGGTCGAATGGGGCAAAAGAGCAGATATCAATCTGAATGTTACGGTTGATAAAGGCGACGCGACCTGGAAGGGCAAAGAAGGTTTTGTCCCCGCAGTGTGCAAAGAGGTCGCGCCCAGCAAGGAAAACGCCGTAGCAGTGATCTGCGGACCTCCGGTTATGATCCGTTTCACCCTGCCGGTATTTTTCGACCTGGGCTTTTCCAAAGAAAACATTCTCACGTCCTTGGAAATGAGAATGAAATGCGGTATCGGCAAATGCGGACGCTGCAATGTGGGGAGCAAATATGTCTGCAAAGACGGTCCGGTATTTTCTCTGGCGGAACTGGACAAACTGACACCGGAATATTAAAAAACGTTTCAGCAAAGAATCTGCGATATAAAGAACTGTTCAATCTTGGAATGGCTGGCAGGTGGTGCTGTTTTTTTACCTTGACTTTTTTTTCACGTTAAAATTTAATAACGACAAACACCTGTTTTTTTCATGGAGGGGAATTTAAGCTTGAATAAAATTATTGAAAAAGTAAATTTGTCCGAAAACGTTGTCAGAATGGTGCTGGAAGCTCCGGCGATCGCTCAAAAGAGAAAGGCCGGACAATTCATTGTTCTGAAGATCAACGAAAAGGGGGAGCGTATTCCCCTGACCATCGTTGATTCCGACGCACAGAAGGGAACGATCACCATTATTTTTCAGATTGTAGGAAAAACAACGGCGCAGCTGGCCGGAATGAAGGCGGGGGAATCGCTTCAGGATGTTCAGGGACCGTTGGGCAATCCGACGGAAATCGAAAAATACGGCCGGGTCGTCTGTGTCGGCGGCGGCGTGGGTGTCGGGGTTGTTTATCCGCTGATCGTCGCCCTGAAGAAAGCGGGCAATGAGGTCGTTTCGATCATCGGATCGCGTACGAAGGATTTGCTCATTCTGGAAAAGGAAGTGGGTGAAAATTCCGATCGTCTGGTGGTTACCACCGATGACGGAAGTTACGGTGTTCACGGTTTTGTCAGCAATGTTCTTCAGGAGATGATTGACAAGGGCGAAAAGATCGACCGCGTCTTTGCCATCGGACCCGTTCCCATGATGCGGGTTGTCTGCGATGTGACCAAACCGCACGGTATCAAAACGATTGTCAGTCTAAATTCGATCATGGTGGATGCCACGGGAATGTGCGGCGCCTGCCGCGTCGCCGTCGGCGGAAAAACAAAATTTACCTGTGTGGACGGTCCCGAATTTGACGGTCATGAAGTGGATTTTAAACTGTTAGCCAACCGCCTGAGGATGTATTGCGACCAGGAGCGCGAGGCTTATGAAAAACATAAGTGTGGGTGCGATGGAAACTAAAGATACGAAAGTGAAAAAAGAAAAAGTGCCGCGGCAGAAAATGCCGGAGCAGAATCCGCAGAAAAGAATTCACAACTTCGAGGAAGTTCCTTTCGGCTATTCCGAAGAAACGGCAATGACCGAAGCCAAGCGTTGTATCCAGTGCAAAAAACCGGGTTGTGTCGGCGGATGTCCCGTGGATGTCAAGATTCCCGAATTTATCAAAGAAATTTCCGAAGGCCGTTTTATTGAAGCCGCTTTGAAATTAAAGGAAACAAACGGCCTGCCCGCCGTCTGTGGCCGTGTTTGTCCGCAGGAAGATCAGTGCGAGAAAGAATGTATCCTGGGTAAAAAGGGCGAGCCGGTCGCCATCGGGCGTCTGGAGCGTTTCGCTGCCGATTATGAGCGCAACAGCGGCAAAGTTTCCATTCCGCCAGCGGTTAAGTCCAACGGCAAGAAAGTCGCCATCGCCGGAGCCGGTCCTTCTGGGCTGACTATTGCGGGCGATCTGGTCAAGCTGGGTTATGAAGTGACTATTTTTGAGGCGCTGCATAAAGCCGGCGGCGTGCTGGTTTACGGGATTCCGGAATTCCGTCTGCCCAAGGCGATTGTCGAAGCGGAAGTACAATATCTGAAAAAACTGGGCGTCAAGATAGAAACCAATTTTGTCATTGGCCGCACCAAAACCATTGACGAACTTTTTGCCGAAGGCTTCCAGGCCGTTTTTATCGGTGTGGGCGCGGGCGCTCCCGTGTTTATGAATATTCCCGGCGAAAACCTGATGGGCATCTATTCGGCCAACGAATATCTGACGCGATCCAATCTGATGAAGGCCTATTTGTTCCCCGAATACGATACGCCCATTGTCCGCGGCAAAAAAGTCGCCGTGGTCGGCGGCGGCAATGTGGCGATGGATTCCGTCCGCACGGCTTTAAGACTGGGCGCTGAAAAAGCGATGATTGTTTACCGCCGCACCGAAGTGGAGATGCCCGCCCGTAAAGAGGAGGTCCATCACGCGCAGGAGGAAGGCGTGGAATTCCTGATGCTGCACAATCCCGTGGAATACATCGGCAACGAAGCGGGCTGGGTGACCGGCATGAAATGCATCAGAATGGAACTGGGCGAACCGGATGCGTCCGGCAGACGAAGTCCCGTTCCCATTAAAGGATCCGAATTTGTGATTGATGTGGATACCGTTGTCGTTGCCGTCGGCACCATGGCCAATCCGATTGTTCCCGCAACCACCACCGGTTTGGAAACGAATAAAAAAGGATATATTCTAACCAAGGATGAATCGGGACGGACCAGTCGCGAAGGCATTTATGCCGGAGGCGATATCGTCACCGGATCGGCCACCGTTATTCTGGCGATGGGCGCAGGCCGCAAGGCTGCCCAGGCCATCCATGAATATCTCTCCCGTAAATAAGTCGATCTAACCGCCCGGACAACGGTCCGGGCTGTTAACGCATCATGAGAGTTCCCGCCCTGAATAAGAAATAAAATCCGAAAACGATCAGAAACAGTCCGGCAATAAGGGAGATCATCCTCACCATTTTATCGTTGATGATTCTCTTGCCCCAGTGCAGAGCGCTTGACAGAAACACCACCCAGAGAAAACATCCCAGCAGAATCGAAAGACACGACCAAAAAGTGGAGAAGCTTGTTTGCCTGCCGGTTTGCGCGGTCAGCAGAGCGCCGAAAACGCCCGTCCACCAGACGATGGTCATCGGACTGGAAATGGCCAGGACATAACCGGTGATGAAGGAGTTCTTGAACAAGCGTCCGCTGTTGGTTTCCGCCGTGGCTGCTTCGCGAAAGAAATCTTTTACGCTGAGAAAGCCCAGGTAAATCAGAATCAAACTTCCAGCCAGCCCGAGTGTAATTTTCATCAAGGTGATATTCAAAAAAGAAACAAGGCCGAAAAAAATGAGTGTCAGATAAGTCGCATCGGCACTCATCGCGCCTACACCGGTCAGCAAGGCCTGCCGGAATCCCGACTGCAATCCGCGCTTGATGATTTCCAGATTGACCGGTCCGATCGGCGCCGCCAGCGTCAGGCCCAGCAGTATATTTTGCAGCAGAGTATATTTCATATGCGGTGAGATATCACAAAGCAACCGCCTTTGCCATATTTCATCGGCATTGAACGGTTACCTGCCGACATGGGCATATCGGACGTCGATCATGAAATGCCATCAGCGCGATTCCTTGACTCGAGCAGATACGGACAGCGTTGAACTGATCCGGGGCGATGAACAATTTGCGAGAATAAATGCTTGCGGCAACGATTTAATATTCGCATTTTTCGTGCTTAACAAATCAAATTTAAAGCTTGATTTGTCGCGTGGGAGCATCTGTCGAAAAAATATTTAATAATTAAATATTTCAATAACATACGATAATACTTGACCGTCTTTGATGGTCAAGGTACAATTATTCAAGCTATTATTGCACAATGAATCAGGAGGGCAGAAAAATGGCTAAATTTGAATATAACGAGGAAGCGGTCAAGAATCTGAAATTACGTGACACATCCGTTTTGGATCGCTTGATAGATTTCGAATCGGCGCGCGAAGCGCATTCGAAAAAAGAACACGCTAAGAAAGACAAACGAATGACCATAGGTGAAGCTGTTGCGACATTTGTGCAGGATGGCGACATCATCACCGATGGCGGCTTTTCTTACGTCCGAACTCCCCATCAAGCCTTTCACGAAGTGATCAGGCAGGGTAAAAAGAATTTGCAGATGATCGGATCACCCAATACGAATCAGAGTTTTTTTATCTTTTACGGCCTGGTGAATTATTCGCATAATTCGTATTCCGGAGCGGAAATGCGCGGGATCGACAGGCTCTATGATCGTGCTTTAAAGAGCGACAGGGTTACCGTTCTTTCCGAGTGGAGTCACGGCGGCATGGCTCAGGGATTCAAGGCCGCCCAACTGGGCTCCCCGGGTGTTGCCAGCAAGCAGATGATCGGCAGTGACCTTGTCCGCTACAATCCTTATCTCAAGGTCATCCAGAATCCCCTGAAGAAAGATAAGGACCCCGTTGTGTTTGTTCCGGCTTTGTATCCCGATGTTTCCTTTATTCATTGTCACGCGGCTGACAAGTACGGCAACGCGTATATCTATGGTCCGGCGGTGAATGATCTGGCGATGGCCGCTGCTGCGCGTAAGGTTATCATCACCGCGGAAGAGATCGTGCCCGAAAGCGATATTCGCTACAACAAGCAGGGACAGATCATTCCGTTCTTTTATGCGGATGCCGTGGTCGAAATGCCGTTTGGGGCGCTTCCCGGAAGTATGCCCGGCTGTTACTACTGGCCGAGGCAGTGGTGGGAAAAGTGCATGCGGTGGGCCACTCTGACGGACGAAAACGCCAAAACATTTCTTGACGAATGGATTATCAATATCAAGGACCAGTTCGAATTTGTCGAAAAACTGGGCGGCGCGAAATGGATCGCTGAAGCCCGTCGCCAGACAAAAGCCGCCGAAGGCGATAATGAAGACATCGATTTCTCTTACGAGGAATTTACCCTGAAGCATGATTCAGGACTCTACTACTAGAAAGGAGAAAACCATGCGAGACTTAAATGCACCAGCCAATCCTCTGGAAACATTGGCTTATATTATTGCGCAGCAGATTCACGATCATTCGATCGTATACATAGGAACAGGACTTCCCATGGTCGCGGGGATTCTGGCCAAGAAAACCCATGCTCCCAATATCACCATCGTCTATGAATCGGGCGGCCAGGACCCCATTGAGGGTGATATGCCCTGGTCGGTCGGTTGTCCCTTTACCTGGCGCAAATCACCAATCGTTATGGAAATGGCTTATTCCTTCGCCCAGTGTTATAACGGGTACGTCGATATCGGATTCCTTGGTTTCGCCCAGGTGGATATGTACGGCAACGTGAATACCCACATGATCGGCAAGGATTTTCATCATCCTAAAGTTCGTCTGACCGGCAGCGGCGGCAACAACGATCTTTCGTCGTTGATGAGCAATATGGTTCTGGTCGGACTCCAGACACCGGATAAATTTCCCGAGAAAGTTGATTTCGTCACCTCGGTGGGACATTTAACCGGCGGCAACTCCCGCCAGGAAGCCGGTCTCATCGGCAACGGTCCCAGCGCAGTCATCAGCCCCTGGGGTGTTTATGATTTTCATCCGGTCAGTAAGCGTATGCGCGTCAAATCCCTGACGCCCGGTGTCACGTTTGAAATCGCACAATCCCTGACCGGTTTTGAACTGCTCAAACCGGAAGGAGAAATTCCGCAGACGAAACTGATTACCGACGAAGCGTTAAAGATCATCCGCACCCAGGTGGATCCGCGCGGCGTTTTCACCACCATGCCGACATAGCCGGTAAACGGGAGGCAGCCGAGATGGTAACGGAAGCGGTTTTAACGCCGTCTGAAGATATGAAGTCGAGATGATGCAATGGCAATGTTTTTGGTAGAAATAGAAACATCAAAATCACAGTAATTAAAATTTTAATTCAGGAGGACGATGATGGAAAATACCAAAAAAATTCTGGCTGTCAGTTGGGTTACGCAGTATTGTCAGGCAACGGTGTGCGCGGCGATTGCGGTGGCAAACAGATTTGATGCCGAGCTGACCGTGATTCATGTCGTAGATACACAATTGCTACAGGGCTGGAATCTGCCCTTCAAGTTTCATGAAGCAGAGCACCAGAAAGAGCTGGAACGCATCAGAGCGGAGTTGAATACCATTGTCAATCGTGAGAAAAAGGAAGGGATGAAAGTTAAAACGGTTGTCAAGGAAGGCAATCCCGTTGAAGAGATATTGAAATATGTTGAAAAAGAGAAAATTGATCTTGTTGTCCTGCGAGAGCATGAAAAAAGCCGGCTCGAACAGTTTATGGTCGGCAGCAGCAACGATGAAATCATCCGCAAGATGCCCTGTTCGATTTTGTTGTTGAAAAACGAGCCTTCGAAGAAAGGCGTCCGGTTTAAAGCTTGATTTCGATACGAATGTCTGTTAAAGCCGGACCACGGACCAATCAATGACAGCGTAAATTCAGGGGGGCAATGCGCTGATCGTTCAAACACAAGACGTAACGGAGCGCGGATGTGATTGTTATGAGCATCACACGACGCGGAACAATGAACTGTTTTTAGTATAAGGAGTATCTGATGAATTATTTAGTGCAGCCGAAAAAATATCAAAGTCTCATGGCTGATGAGGGTTCCAGGGCCATCATGGACAAAACAATCGCTTTTTTCGAGAAGATGGGCAAAGAACGCCTGCTCGATGATTATAATAAGAAAGTCTGGTATCGCGAATTTGTTGATTTCATCGGCAAAGAGCAGATTTTTGCCAAGTTGCTGACGCCCAGCCAGTACGGCGGCGGCGATCCTGATTGCCGCTGGGACACCGCCCGCAACAGCGAATACAGCGAACTGCTGGCTTTTTACGGCCTTGGCTACTGGTACTGCTTCCAGGTTACCATCCTCGGCCTGGGCCCCATCTGGATGAGCCCCAATGAAAAAGCCAAAAAGAAGGCTGCGGAACTGCTCAAGAAGGGCGCGATCTTCGCTTTCGGTCTTTCCGAACGGACACACGGCGCGGACATCTATTCCACGGAAACGGCGCTCACGCCGGCTAAAAACGGTACATGGGTGGCCAACGGCGAGAAATATTACATCGGCAACGGCAACGAAGCGGAAATGGTCTCCACGCTGGGCAAGGTCAAAGACGGCACCGACGATTACACTTTCTTTGTCACCAATTACAAGCATAAAGCGTATGAACTGAAAAAGAACGTCATCTCACATCAGGAATACGTTTCCAACTTTGCGCTTCATGACTATCCCATCACCGAAGACGATATTCTGTCCCGCGGGTCACATGCCTGGGATTCCGCTCTCAATACCGTGAATATCGGCAAGTTCAATATCGGTCCGGCATCCATCGGCGTCGTGGAACACTGTTTCTACGAAGCCATTACCCATGCCGCCAACCGTATACTCTATGGCCTGCGAGTGACGGACATGCCGCATGTGCGCAAAAATTTCATGGATGCATGGCTGAGGCTGGTTGCCATGAAACTGTATCAGCGGCGTTCCACCGATTATTTCCGCAATGCCAATGAAAAAGACAGACGCTATCTGCTGTATAACCCTACCAGCAAGATGAAAGTGACCCTGCAATCGGAAGACGTTCTGAATCTGCTCTGGGATGTTATTGCCGCCAAAGGTTTTGAAAAGGATACCTATTTCCATATGGCCGCCGCCGATATCCGCGGGCCATCCAAACTGGAAGGCACCGTCCATGTGAACGTCCAGCTCATCCGCAAATTCATGAAGAATTACTTCTTCAGTCCGGCGTCTTATGCTCCCGTCGCGCCTGATTTTTCCACCAAAGACGATTTGTTCCTGTTCAATCAGGGGCCGACCAAGGGTCTGGGTTCTGTTCAGTTCCACGACTACAAACCCGTTTTTGAAGCCAGCAAACAGCTCCCGAATGTAGGCATCTTCATTCAGCAGATTAATCTTTTTAAGGAAATGCTGGAGAAGGCCGGACCGGACAAGGCGCAGGATATGGATCCGTCGTGGTCGCTGCCGCTGGGCGAAATGTTTTCCATCGTCGTTTACGGGCAGTTGATTCTGGAGCAGGCTGCGTTCGACAAGGTCGATACCGACATCATTAATCAAATTTTCGATTTCATGGTGCGGGATTTCTCGCGCTTCGCTCTTCAGATTTACGGCATGCAAAACACCAAAGACGATCAGCGGGCCTACTGCAAGGAAATCATGCTGATTAGAAGCCAGGGTGACGACGCGCAATACAACAAAGTCTGGAAGGAATACGTTTTCGCTTTAAACGGCGAATACGCGATGAGTGAAAAGTAAGTCGAAAATCATTTTGTAATTTGGATACGGGGGATGATCGCCTGATCATCTGAAGGTAGATAGAAAATTTAAACGGTGCCGTCCGACGATTTGTAAAACACCGGGCGGCACCGTTCGTTTAGGATATTTCCTCGATGCCGAACGGATACTTCGACATCAGCTCGCAGCCGTCTTTGGTGATGAGAAGATCATTTTCATAACGGAAGCCGATATTATCTTCCGGCGCGGCATACTGCATCGCCAGAACAACCATTTCATTTTCCTGATAAACATGATTCGGATCGGTCCAGTAGGGCATGGCGGGATTGATGGTCGCGCCCACGCGCCATTCATCGCCGAACATTCCGATGCCGTGTTCGCAGCCGGGCAGAATCTGAAATTCACAGTCGCGGGATCGTGCCAGATCGACCATGATTTCCACCAGCTTGCCGGGCGTGATCCCCGCGCGGTAATTATCCATTACGATCTGAACCAGGGCGATAAAATTATCCGCGTGCCAGCGCTGGCGTTTGGTCGCGGGCGCGATCAGGTAATTGTGTGAATGATCGCCCATCGTCAGTTTGAACAGCGAATGCAGGTCCAGCATCAGCGGCTCGCCCGCTTTGATTTCCTTGGTGGTCGGAGGCGTACAGGCGCCCAGTCCGGTGCGGTATCCGCTGGAAATTTCATTCAGCCCCGCGAAATTCCATTCCGATACGCTGCCCGCTTTGCGCATGGCCAGCGCGGCGATACCTCCGATGACGGTTTCCGTCATGCCCTTGTAACCGCCGTTTTCCAGCGCGGCCCGACAGGCCTTGTGTCCTTCGTCCACCATCAGCGACGCGGTGCGGAACCGCTCAATCGTGCCCTTGTCTTTGATGATGGAGAGACCATCAATGATGTCGTGCGCATTCACCCATTCGAAGCCGGGAAGGGCGTCTTTAAAATGCGTAAATTCCCAGTGCGAAAGATTTCCTTCCGCTGTGTACGTGGAAATACCGTCCTCATAGCCGATGCGTCCCTTCTTGAGGCCGAGATTGAGTTTGATGAAGTTGGTAATCGCGGAGACCTGATCGATGCCTTCGAGGGGGCCATAGGCGCTCATATGATCCCTGTCCAGCCATGTCTCATCGGCCACGCGCGCCGCGTCGATAATGAACGTAAAAAACGTCGGCAGCCCCTCGGACGGAATAATGATGTAGCTTCGCCAGGGGCAGAAGGCATCCATGACAAAACTCATGGTGCGGATGCGTGAGCCGAGGTACACGTCAATGCCGCGTTTGTGCATTTCGGCCTGAATCGCTTTAACGCGGCCCGGATTGTCAATGTAATACTTGTCGTTTGGATCTAATGTTCTGGACATATTTGGCCTCCCTTTCATATTGAGTTGGAATCATCATTGAAACTTCATTCAGGCTGTCCGGCACAACCGCGGATTTGAGCGCTTCCTCATGCCATGCCGGACCTCAGTGGGTGAATAGCTCTGACATGCTGATGCCTCCTGCGTTGTCTGATTTTGAGCAGCATGGGCATGCCGCCCGGGTGGATTTTGTTTATGGATTGCGCCTCTTCTTCAAAACGATTGAACAACGAATCTTTTTAACAGTCAAAATTATAAGAGCAAAAGGCGGGTATGTCAACTTACATTATTCGGCGGGGATTTGCGCCTGCGTTATATAAAATGACAAAGGGCGCAAAGACCTTTTTTGATTCTGGTCTTTGCGCCCTGAATATGAAATGGAAACGTTGCGCTTATTTGCCGAGCATCGAAGCTTTTAATTTATTGTCGGCCGGTTTGTTGCTGAGCCATATACCGAAAAGGATTTTTTTGAAATCCAGGCCTTTGGTCGTGCTCTTTAACTGTTTGTTCTTGTAGGCTTTGACGCCCTCGCCAGGAACGTAAATCATATCATACACATCACCCAGTTTAATGTTGTCCTTAAAAACCCCGACAAAGGCGTCGATCCTGTCTTTGTAAGGCGCCATGTTGCCGTTTGTCGAATTTTTGAATCCTTCCATGACGGTTTCTTTCATCTTGTCGCTCGTGATCATATTGGAAATCACCTGGAGTTTGATCGCCATCGGTTCATCGGCGTTCATGATCGCGTTGGCATCGCCGCCTTTCTGTTTAAGATACAGCCCGCTGACATAAACCTTGATGAAATACTTTGTGCGGATACCGGCTCCGTTTAACACCAGCGTATCGCTGCCGGCGGCGAGAGTGTCCGGCATGTTGATTCCGCCGACTTCTTTTGCGTAGCCTGCGGAGGTAAGGATAAGGACGACTGAACACAACAGCAATAATTTTTTAAACATAATGACACCTCTCTTTTTTATTTTAGCCTTTCACAGGCCGGGTTGATATTGATGATGAAATTGTTTCGATGATGGAGAGCTTCCGCTCTTCCGGGCGGCAGTATAGGAACAAAGCCGCTGCCCTGTCAATTGTTAATTTAAAATGGTTTATTGCCGGCCGGCCTGCGTTCCGAGTAAATCAAGCAGTTCTTTGTTCTCCGGTATATCGGCCATCGAATGGCTGTAATGGACGAAGCGAACCTTGCCGGACTTATCCATGATGACCTGCGCGGGCATCCGGCCCAGTTTGAAAATCTTGACCTCCTGGCCGTACAATTTCAACACATGATGATCGGGGTCGGGCAGGCCGACAAAAGGCAGCTTTTCTTTCTCCCAGTATTTCTTAAACGCTTCGGCGTTTTCCGGTCCGGCGACAAGAATTTCCGTATCCAGCGCAACGAATTTATCATAATCCCGGCGCAACTGCGCCATGTGCGCGCGGCAGAACGGTCAGATAAAACCGCGGTTGAAAACCAGCATCACATTCTTTTTGTTTTGATAATCGGAAAGCGAAACGCTGTTGCCGTTGAAATCCTTCAACGTAAAATCCGGCGCTGGAACATTGAGTTCAGCTCTGGCCATGATGAGTACCCCTTAGTCTTTATTTTTTGCGCATTCCAAGCTGCCAATTATTATATCTAAAAAAATCTCTCAGACTGAGATGATTAATTCCAAAATGTTCACATACGGCGGGTATTTTATGTGGGCTTCCAATCTTTTCTTCACTAACAATGAAATATTCTTTTTCTGAGATAAATAAACCATGTTTTGATTTTTCTTCTAACACTAGAGCTATCAGCCATGGATCGGCTTGATCCTTCTCACTTTTTGCATCTATCAGGCCCGGGAAACTTTTAATGATATCTGAAACATATATTGCTTGATTACTGGTCATCTTTTTAAAATTACGCTTTTTAGATGATGCCCATTTGGATAAAGCATCTTTTTTAGTACTCGTGGTTAGCTCTTCGAAAACTACTTCATGTGATATAATCTGATCATCATTAAAATATCTTTCCAATTCTATCCATATATCTGGTATTAGATCTTCGCCGTAGTAGCGATGCAGTATAATAAAAGAGGATGAATCGAAACAAAATATTTCTTCTTTTTTCTTTTGAGCCATTCGCATTAAGTCGTTAATATATGGTTTATTTTTATACCAAGCACATCGGATGCATGACTATAAGTTATTCTATTCAGCCGTGCTGCATCAACTACTGTATAGAAAAACTTTTGACCTCTTGAGTTAAGACTTTTTTGTAAAGGACTGGATATTGCGAATCCTTTTTTCTTTGGTTTTACTGCTTGGTGAATATCATCAAGAAGGGCAAAGAAATCTTTTTTATTTATTAAATTCAAGCTTCTTAATCGCCTTAAGTAAACTTCACTGCTAACCTTTAATTTCCTCGAATAGGAAAAGATGTCGTTTGCATCAAATAAAGGTTGCATTATATCTTCAGGAAGCAATGTTCGACCAGCAAAAGAGTTGCATTCCAATTCTTCTTCTTTATCTTCAAACGCCAAATCGGGTAAACACATAGCTGATTGTTTCTTTAATATATGACCTAATTCATGAAACAATGTGAATATTTTTGAGGCTGTTGAATAATTATTATTTACGACAATACAGTAGGGAAATGAATCGGCGTAGCAGAAACCTTGAACTTCTTCTGTAGGCATACTAAACTGAAATGTATAAATACCCAAATTATTTTCGAAAGACTGCCGCCAATTTTTATATGATTTTTCGATATTAGTATCAGAAATTTGATTATTAACAGTATATTGTAATTTTTCTCTGACCCAACTTGAGACATTACCCTTTAACAAAGATTGATTCCCAAATTGATTTTTGAATTCATTCAGCCACTCATATTTTTCAGAATAGAAGTTGTTATCGTTTAACTCTTTGAGAACATCTAAATACCTTTGCGCACGCCTGAATACTAGATGCGTTTCAGGTGACAAGGAATCATCCATTAGATTTCTGAAGTCTTTTGGTTTCTTTGTACTTTGAGGAATGTCAGAAAGAAAGAAAAAAGCTATTTGTCTTTTGAGTAATTTAGCTAAACTTTTTAATTTGCTAAAAGGGATTTCACTATCTTGATCTTCCCATAAAATATAAGTTTGCTGCTCAATATCAATTTTTCTTGCTATATAATCAATAGAATAACCAGATTCTACTCTAGCCCATTTTAAAATTTCTGGATTAATTCTTAATCTACTAGTTGTATTCATCTATACCCGTTTATCACATATTAGGTAATTGAGCGAAACATGCTATTTTGTTAAAAAACGGGAAACATATAAAATATACTCTTAATTTTTTAAATTTCAAATCGTTTTTTTAAGATTGCCACGTTCACTGTCGTGAACTCGCAATGACAATTAGGTGATGGATCCCCCAGTCAAGTAACCGGAAGGCCATCTACGGCCGGGGAATGACTGTCGTGAGTGTTTATTTGATTTTATCAAGAAGATTACGGAAGGTTTCGATCGGTTGAGCTCCGGTGATTTGATGTTTGTTCTCAACGATGAACAGGGGAATACCTGTTAAACCAAGCAACTCTCCTTCTTTTCTGGCTTCATTCAAACGTGATGCATAACGGCCATCACGAACGGCATGGAGCGTTTCCTTTTCATCCAGTCCGCTTTTCTTCGCAACGGCGGCGATCACATCCGGCTTGCCGATATCCAGGCCTTCGGTAAAGTAGGCATGAAACATGTTTTCATGAAACGCATCGTATTGGCCCTGATCGCGCGCATATTCGGAGGCCATCAGCGCCAGTCTGGAATTGGAAAGAATGGAATGCGTGTTGAACACAACACCGACTTCTTTGCCTTGCCGGCGGAGTTGTTCGTAAAAAGAAGAGAGATCATAACCCTTGAATCTTTCGGAAAGCAGCATTCCCGCGGGCGGTGTTTCCGGATGCAGTTCAAAACTTACCCAGTCATCATGGATGGGATAGTTTGTTTTCAGCCGGTCGACAATGCCCTTGCCGATATAGCAAAAGGGTCAGATATAGTCGGAATATATTTTAAAGTTGACGGTCATTTTATGCCTCGAGGAACGTAATTCATTATACTCGCATTGATCTTATTTTTACATCATTTTTTGTTAAAGAAGCATTGCAATATTTGATAAAAGACAGTAATAATGACTGCAATCAAAAATTATTTTCGTATCGGATAAAATTTTAGCGCTGTAGATTACCTGTTGTTTTTGAATTGGTTTGATCGGTCCAGAGGAAGTCTGTGTGCCATGTGCAACACAGAAAGATGAGTTCCAGTCATATTCATTCTGAACGTTGAGAGGGGATGCACGATGCGCGACGAGATCATAGTGGAGTATAATCAGGAAGGTTACGTTCATGTAAGGCACTACGGTAAAAACAATTACGACATTTCGCTTGAAGTGTGGCGGCGAATCATGGCGCTATGCAAGGAACGTAATTGTTTTAAAATTCTCGGAGAGAACTTCACCGCAGAAGAACTCTCCACAATGGACGCTTTCAATCATCTCGATATATTGGAATTGGTCGGACTGACCCCACGGCATCGTGTCGCCTGGGTGAATCATGTGAGGGAAGCCGCCAGAGGGCTCGAATTTGTGGAGACGGTTGTCGTGAAAAATCGCGGCTTGGCAAACGGCAAATTATTCCAGACGATTGAAGAAGCCAGACGCTGGTTGCTGGGGAAAGAGAACGGATAACGGATGGTCGCAATGGCATCCGGGCGTCGCCGCTGAGTTCAAACGCTGTAAATCTTCAAGATCAATACGGAGAGAATGATGGGAAAAAGCGAACAGGCAATGGCCAAATTTGTCGGCGGTTTCAACTGCGCGCAGTCGGTTCTTTTTGCTTTTTGCGACGATCTCGGCCTGGATAAAAATCAGGCGCTCAAGATGTCCTGCGGGTTCGGCGCGGGCATGGGCAGAAAGGAAGAAGTCTGCGGAGCAGTGAGCGGCGGCATCATGGTCATCGGCGTCAAATACGGCCGGGGCGAAAATGATGAACGTCAATCAACAGAAGCGACTTACGCAAAAATCAGGGAACTGATGGATCGGTTTTCTCAGCAACACGGCACTTATCTTTGCCGACGGTTGCTCAGCGGCTGTGACCTGACGACCGATGAAGGCCAAACCATTTATCTGGGCAACGATTATTTTAATAAAGTATGCAAGCCGTGTGTGAAGAGCGTGGTGGAAATACTTGAAACAATCATCTGAAACTCCCGCAAAATTTTATCTGATTCCGTTCGTCAGCTTCTTCATCACGGCCTATCTGGCCGTGGTTCAGAAATGGTCGGTGCAGGAATTCTGCTGGTGCGTGTGGCTGGCCGGACTTTTTTACTCGTGGACGTGTGTTGTCACGGCAGCCATTCAAATTATGCTGACGGCCGGAACGAACAAGAAATGCTATGATGCGGAGGCACCGTTCATTCAAAGCATTTCCCCCGAAGTGTTCGCGCTGGCCATTATTCCGGTGACCTTACTGGCGGGATTCGTTGCGCTCTATATTTATTGCTGGCTGTTTTCCTTCTACGGCCTTTTCTTGTCCGTTTTTGCCGAGATGCCGCCCCTGGATCTTTTCGGGCGAAACGGTTTTATCAATTCCGATTTTTTCACGCCGGTGACGTATCTGGCGGAGCGGTACTGGCCGATGATTGCTGCCACACTCATTGCGAACGCCGATGATTTTATGCGTCGCCAGGCCTGGGAACGGATTGTGCTGCCATTCAGAGACAATCAGATTTTGCGCATTCACATCATGACGCTTGCTCTGCCTTTTTTGATGATGCTCACCTGGGCTTTGTTCCGGGATGCGTATCAGCAGTTGACAATTGTCATTCTCATTGGTATTTTCTTTTTGATTCCAAAGAAACAATTCAGAAGAAAGAATATCGCCGATCATGATTCAGAACATCCATAAAAAGATTATCGAACAGACGCCTTTCGGCCCGGTTGCTATTATCTGGTCTGTTTCCGGTAAATCTCCCGGGATTATCAGTGTTTTACTTTCCCGCCCGGCATTGCCGGCGGGGAAGCAGGCCGCCGGACTTTTTCCTGAATCAAAAATATCTTCCTGCGCCGAAATCGATCGTGTTGCTTCTTCCATCAAAGCCTATCTTGAGGGCGAGGATATAACGTTTAATCTGAATCTTGTTGATTTGTCGCCTTTCTCAAAATTCCAGCAGTCGGTTTTGCGGGCGCAGCATGCGATTCCGCGAGGCAGGGTCAGCACGTACGGACTCATTGCCGCTCACGTGGGAGCGCCCGGTGGCGCACGGGCGGTGGGAAATGTGATGGCGGGAAATCCTTTTCCCCTGATTGTGCCCTGTCACCGAACCATTCTTTCCAACGGCTGTCTCGGTGGTTTTCAAAGCGGATCTGAAATAAAAAGAGCCTTGTTGAAAAACGAAGGGGTGATGTTTGATGATGCGGGGCGCGCTGTTGGCCCTCGATTTTATTTTTAAGAATTATGCCCCCGACCTCAATGTATCAAAGGAGGCGGTTTATTCCATGAAAGCCAGTAAAGTCCCAGCACTTTAACCGCTTCCATGAATTCGTTAAAGTCAACCGGCTTGGGGATATAACTGTTGGCGCCCAGTGTATAGCTGGCGAGCAGATCTTCATTCCGGTTGGAGGATGTGATGACGACGACCGGCAGCAGTCTGGTCATCTCGTTTTGACGGATGGCCGTGAGCACTTCCAATCCGTTGATCTTGGGAAGATTTAAATCCAGCATGATGAGTACGGGCAGGTCTTTTATATCCCGTTCCTGATAAATTCCCCTGCCAAAAAGATAGTCCAGGGCTTCCAAACCGTTCGGGGCGACGATCAACTTGTTGACGATATGATTTTTCTTGAAAGCGCGAAGGGTTAATTCAACGTCGTCGGGATTATCCTCCACCAGAAGAATAATTTTATCTTTCATCGTAAATCTCCTTCGTCGGCGGTGAATGGTGAATCGTGAATATTGAAAGGTACAGCGTATTTCGTATTGCACGCTTTTTCATTCCGGAAGTGTGAAGAAGAAGGTCGCGCCTTTTCCCGCTTCTCCTTCCGCCCAGATTTGACCCCCGTGGCGGGTGATAATTCGTTTTACGGTCGCCAGCCCGATGCCCGTGCCGGGGAATTCGTTCTGTCCGTGTAATCGTTGAAACGCGCCGAACAGTTTGTTCACATAAGCCATATCAAAGCCCACGCCGTTATCCCGGACAAAAAATATTTTTCCCTGTTCGGTGAGATTCATGCCGAATTCAATGAGTGGATTGTTTTGTTTCCCGGTGAACTTCCACGCGTTTTCCAGCAGATTGGTCATGGCGATCTCCATGAAGTTGCGGTCACCATGGACAACAATGTCTTTCTGGATATCGATTCGCACATCTTTGTCGGGATTGCTCTGCCGCAGGCTATCCGCAATGGATTGAACGATTTTGCTCAAATTGATTGATTCATGATGGAATTCGGCATGGGTGATTCTCGAGAGTTTCAACATGTCTTCGATAAGAGAGCCCATATGCTGTGTGGCCGCCCGGATTTTGTTGAGGTAATGTCTGCCCGTTTCATCAAGTTTTTCCTGGTAGTCCTCCAGCAGCGCCAGACTGAATCCGTCGATGCTTCTCAGCGGAGCGCGCAAGTCGTGGGAGACGGAATAGCTGAACGCCGCAAGCTCTTTGTTGGTTTCCTCCAGCTTCCGGTTGATCAAATCCGTGTTTTTTGCGCTTTGGTTCAGATCGTCCACCAGATTCAACAGCGCCAGCTGGCTGTCCCGCAATTCTTTGGTCCGTTCAGCCACTTTCTTCTCCAGTTCTATGTTCAGCAGGTGAACTTCCTCGAGGGCGGTCTGTCTTTGGATCTCTGCCTGTTTCAGTTCTGTAATGTCCATAACGGTTCCGATGATCGAAGTGAGTTCGCCCTGTGCGTCGTAGTTGCCCTGGAATGTCGAATAGTAATACCCGATCGTTTTATCCGGACGAAGAAATCTTTGTTCATAAGAACCCTGGGCATGATTTTCAGTCGCGCGTTTGACCAACTCCTTGTCGCGCTGATGATCCTCCGGCCAGGGCGATAATGCCTGAATGGAATCAATCTGAGGCGTGAATTCTTTGGGATCAAGGCGAAATATTTTATAGACTTCCTCCGACCATTCCACATCTCCCGTCTTCACGTTCCAGATCCATGAACCCAGACGGGCCATTTCTTGAACTTCTCTTAATTTTCTTTCGTTTTCTCTCAGCTTTTCCTCCATTTTCGTGCGTTCTGTAATGTCGATAATGGTGGTGATGAAAAAAAGAGGCTTGCGATGAATATCCCGATGCGTTGCAATGCTGATATCCGCCCAGATATAAGAACCGTTTTTATGCGTATACCGTTTGTTGAACCGGGTTAAATCGTTCTTGCCCTGAAAAAGCGAGTCTAACTTATTTTGAGTTAGCTCAATATCCTCTGCCGGAGTAATATCCTGCCATGTCTTGCCCTTGAGTTCTTCGCGGGTATAACCAAGCATGTCACATAAAGCCTGGTTGACATTTATTTCACCTGAGGGGAGCGTAATGGATTTGCCGACATTGGCCGCTTCAAATACTTGTTTGTATTTCTCCTCACTGATCCTCAATGCTTCGACATACTGAATGGCCGATAGCTGATCCGAAAGAATTTTGCCGACAAGAATGGTCGCTAACGGAAACAGCAACATGATCGGCATGCCGATGCGCGTCACAACTTGCAGACCGGCGTTTCCCGGAAGGGTGAACATCGTGACGAGCATGGCGAGGTGAACAACCAGGCCAAACAGGTAGAGAGTCCAGGTTGACGGCGGCTTTTTCGTCGGGTTCAGCCGGACATGGGCCGCAATACCGATGCCCAGTGATGAAAGAATGACCAACACGCCGGTAATCATTCCCATGCCTCCCAGCCAGATGCGGCAGGTGATGGTCATCAAACCGGCAACGGAAGCGGCCCAGGGGCCGAAAAAGAAGGCGCAAAGGCTGACCATGACGGAACGCCCGTCAAAGATCAGACCGGGGCCCATATCCAGCGGGCGCAGCATGCCGATGATGGACGTTCCGCCGAAGAGAATTCCCTGCAACAAAACACCGGGCCGGGTGCTTCGAGACCAGCGTTTGTCAATAAAACCGGAGACAACGCTGAGCGCCACCAGCAAAGTCAGATTGATAATCAAATCCAGGTAAATCATATTCCAAAACCATTGCGATTTGTATTACGAGATGCGTTTTACGTGTTCTTCCGCTTTACGCTTCACCCTTCACCTTTTACCCTTCACGTTTTCTGCTTTTCCAACTCTGCCACTCGCTTTTTGAGCTCCGCCATTTTCAGTTCTCTGCCCACGAATACCCTGTTGAGTTCCTCGAGTTGAGCGATTGTTTCCGTGAGTCGGGCTGTTCGTTCACTGATCTTCCGCTCCAGGTCTTCGTTGAGCCTGCGGATTTCTTCGAGCGCTGTCTTGCTTTGGTTTTCCGCCTGTTTTCTCGCTGCAATTTCGGCTTCCAGCGTCTTATTGGCCTTCTCCAGGCTTAACATCTTCTGCTCGAGTTTGTTGATTAAGACCTCATTATACTCTTTAAGGATTAAGTCATCTTCTGTCTTTTGTTCTTGCGTTGCATGGAGCTTCCCATCTTTATTTGCGTCGAGTATTGCTTCAATGCGCCGCATGAATTCATCCGGGTCCGCCGGCTTGACGATAAAAGCGGTCACGCCCATATCCAGGGCAAGCTTCTCATCCCTTACGTCGGTGTAGGTTGCCGTGTAGAATATCAACGGGATATGTTTTAACCGGTCGTCCGCTTTTAACGCTCTGCAAAGCGTGAACCCATCCATAACCGGCATCAGGATGTCCGATATGATCATGTCTTGCTTGCCCGCTCGTGCTTTGTCCAGCGCTTCGCTGCCGTTGGCGGCCTGTTCCACGTCATAGCCGCGACCCTCCAGCAGCACACGCAACAGATAGAGATTCTCCTCGTTATCATCGACGATCAGAATATGTTTCATGGTTTCTATCCAATTCGGCAATCCGTTTCTTCAACGCTCGCATCCGTAATTCCCGGTCCACGAACACTTTATTGATCCGCTCCAATTCGTTGGTTTTGGCCGTCAATTCAGCGGTACGTTGGGCAACTCGCTGTTCGAGGTCTTCGTTTAATTTTTTTATTTCCTCCTCTGTCTGCTTGATGATGGTAATATCGCGGGCGGAAGAAAGCGCTCCGATTACATTTCCCTGCACGTCTTTGATGGCCCGGCACCACCAGGCCAGCAGCCTCTCTTGTCCGTCTTGGCGTTTCTGCCAGCTTTCCAGATAGATAAGATCATTGCTGCCGTTGAAAATAGGCTGGACCCTGTCGTACGTATCCTGTTCCCGGACAAAATAAAAATCAGCGGTTTTGCCGATCACGTCCTTCCCGAAAAATTTGATACCGGGCCCGTTGGCCCATGTGTAAATTTTATTGATATCCACTTCCATAATAATGTCTGGAATCGCATCCAGAAGCGTCTGCTGGTGAAGGGAAAGCTTCTTGATCTCTTCCTCTACTTTTTTACGTTCGGAGATTTCTGTTTGCAAATTTCTGACCGACGTATAGGATTGATTCAGTTTCGCCGTTGTTTCATTGACAGCCCGGGCTAAATCCGCCAGTTCATCATTTCCGGTCGCGGCGATTTTATGATCCAGATTGCCATGGCCGATAACCCGGATCCCCTGCGTAAGGGTTGACACCCCTTTGGCGACGATTCTGTTCAGGAACATTGAATTGATGACGATTGCCGAAATGCCTCCCACGATGAAGAAAAAAATCATCACCAGCATGATGTCGCGGGCGGTTTCCGCTTCTTTTAATAAATGCTCCCTTAATCTGCTGATGCTGTCATTTAAAGAATAGGCTTTTAAAAGAACCTGGTTGAGCATTCTTAGTTCCGTCTCGGAATAAGCAAATCGCTCGTTGGGGTCGCGTTCTTCCCGCTGATGTTTGTCTAAAATTGCATCGAATAAAACATGCGTCGTCTCAAAGTGCTGTATGGCTTCTCGCAGCAGTTCCCGGGATTTTTTACTTTTGAATCTGGGGAGCGCCGATTCCAGGAGTTGACGGAGGGATTCCGTCTTCGCATACCATTGAATTTTTGCCCGGTCTTCCCGGTGCAGGATCCAATCGTCCCGCAAGATGATACGCTCCAGGGCGGCTTTTTGTATTTCCTGCGCCAGTGTTACATTCTGGTCGGCCAGATTTGCTTCTCTGAACGCCCATCCCAGAAAAACAATCAGGAGTATTATCGCGGCCAGGGACAACCATGTATTGAGTTTTAGCCGGGTTCGGATCTTCATTTTATTCCCGTGTCGTATCGTGTCCTTCGTGGAGATCAGAAATGCATTACGCTTTACATCGGCTGCTAATGAATGATGCTTACCGCCTCGGGTTTAATGGACTTCAGTCCGTCAATGTAAATGAAATCAAGATAATTGGGCATGTTGTGATTTCCGGTGAGGTGTTGTTTTATCGCCCATCGCGTCTGGTCTTCAAGGTCCATCAGCAGAGCCTGATCGAGGACCACCCGGAAAGTGAACAGATCCCACATGTCATCAAGCAGAGTTTTATCTACCTTGATGAATTCGGCGACGCGCTGCCGGGCCGCTTCGGGATGTTGCTGCACAAATGTTTCAGCCTTGATCAGAGCGCGCAAAACTTTTTTTACCGCTGCGGGGTTCTTATTGGCATATTCCTGCCCGGCGACCAGGCAGAAGTTTTCAGTGTAGAGTGATTCACCGAAAAATATGATTCCGTTTCTTCCCAGTTTATTTTTAATTTGTGTCAAGTTGGGATTCCATGTGCAGACGGCGTCAACGTCTCCTGTTTCCAGAGCATGAGCCATTTTATCGGGCGCCAAGTCAATCATGTTGACCTGCTTGCTGTCGATATTGTGGAGTTGCAGGAATGAATCCGTAAAAAAATGACCCGTTGTGCCCGGCGTGAGGCCGATTTTTTTCCCTTTTAAGTCCACGGGCCGGGCAATTCCTTTGTCCAGTCTCGCTACGATAGCTGTGTTTCTGTTGGACGTCTGGAGCACCGCCAGCGCCGTGATGGGTTTGCCGTCCATAACGGCAAACACAATCGGCGTATCCGCCACGGTTGCCAGATCAGCCTTGCCCTCGATGACCGCCTGGAGCGCCGGTTTCCCGAAAGCATGTGACTGCGGCGCAGCATCCAAGCCTTCTTCTTTAAAAAAACCGTTAGCAAAAGCGATATGTACAATAACCGGATTGATATTTGTCGTGTAGGCGATGGTGATCTTTTCCAACGGACTCTTTTTCTGCTGTTCACAGCCGATCAGTGTCAGCAGGGTCAGCAGAGGGATGATGATCAGGAAAGAAGCAAGATGAAAATGTTTCCGGAACGGAACCATATTCTTTTCCTCCCTTACTTAAAATCAGGCGGTTAGTTAATATGATGGTTATGCTTGACCCTGGCTTCTTTCCCCGTTTATATTGATTTTACTACGGAAATATTTAAAGTCAATCCTAATCTTGATCATCGTTTGGCCAAAACATTCTTGACATACATCTTCGAAATTCGTATCGTGTTTCCCGTAAACACAGACTCCTGTGGAGCTTGTGAAGCTGCCCGCGTATTACGGCGCAAATCAGTATAAGAAGGAACGAAAAATGCCCATCACAGAAATTCTGACCCGCAACGCCGCCCTGTACGGTGAAGACATAAGCCTTGTCGAAATCAATCCGCAAATCCAGGAAGTTAAAGCAAACTGGAAAGATTACGAACTTGTTGAAACCAACCCGGAGAATCGTTACCGGCGGGAAATGACCTGGCGCGAATTTGACGACAAGGCCAACCGTTTGGCTAATTTTTTGCTCGGAAGAGGTCTGGAAAAAGGACACAAGGTTGGAATCTTGCTGATGAACTGTCTGGAGTGGCTGCCGGTCTATTTCGGTATTCTGAAAATAGGCGCGCTGGCCGTGCCGCTCAACTACCGTTATACCGAGGATGAAATCAAATACTGCCTGGATCTGGCCGAATGCGATGTGCTGGTTTTCGGGCCGGAATTTAATGAAAGGATCGATGCGATCAAAGATACGATTCCGAACGTAAAAATACGGCTGTTTCTGGGACAGGATTGTCCCGCGTTTGCGGAAAGTTATTATGCGCTGACCGCCTGCTGTTCCTCGGCAAATCCGAAAATCAGCCTTTCCGACGACGACGATGCAGCCATTTATTTCTCGTCGGGCACGACCGGTTTTCCCAAGGCCATTCTTCATTCGCACAGCGCCCTGATGATGTCGTGCGAAGTGGAAATGAATCATCATGGCCAGACGCGCAACGATAATTTTCTCTGCATCCCGCCGCTTTACCATACCGGGGCAAAGATGCACTGGTTCGGCAGCTTCCTGGCCGGAAGCCGCGCCGTTCTGCTGCGCGGTGTCAAGCCGGAATGGATTTTCAAGGCGGTTTCCGAAGAACAGATTACCATCGTGTGGCTGCTGGTTCCGTGGGCGCAGGATATTCTGGACGCCGTCGAACGCGATGAGATCAAGCTGAAAAATTACAAGCTCGATCAGTGGCGGCTGATGCACATCGGCGCGCAGCCGGTTCCGCCCAGCCTGATTAAGCGCTGGAAAAAATATTTTCCCGAACACGAATATGACACCAATTACGGCCTTTCGGAATCCATCGGGCCGGGGTGTGTCCATCTCGGCATTAAAAATATCCATAAAGTCGGCGCCATCGGCATAGCCGGTTACAAATGGGAAGTGCAGATCGTGGATGAAAACGGTCGGGCGGTGCAACAGGGCGATGTGGGAGAGCTTTGTGTCAAAGGCGCAGGCGTGATGAAATGTTATTACAGAAATCCGGAAGCCACCGCTGAAGTTCTCAAAAACGGCTGGCTGTATACGGGTGATATGGCGCGCATGGATGAGGACGGATTCATTTATCTGGTGGACCGTAGAAAGGATGTTATTATCACCGGCGGTGAAAACATTTATCCCGTGCAGATCGAGGATTTTTTGCGCACCCACGATGCGATCAAGGATGTGGCGGTGATCGGGCTTCCCGATCAGCGATTGGGTGAGATCGTTGCCGCCATCGTTGAACTGAAGCCGGGAATCTCTATCTCTGAAAAAGAAATCGAGACATTTTGCGGAGCGCTGCCGCGTTACAAACGGCCGCGACGGATCATCTTTGATGATGTGCCGCGCAATCCCACCGGCAAAATTGAGAAACCGCGGCTCCGTGAAAAGTATTGCGGCGGCAGTCTTGTGGAGGCGCAGACAGAGCGTCATGAAGACCGATAAGATATTTAAAGATTGATTTATTGGCATCATACCGGGTATGCTTGTTAAAATTCATATTTTGATTTTGAAAAGCCATCTGGTGTAAAATGACATGAGGAGAAAAGCATATGGTTGCTTATCAGCTTTCTATTTTCGCGGAAAACAAGTCCGGGAAACTGGCCAAGGTTACCGGCGTTCTGGCCAGAGAGAAAATAAACATTCGCGCGACAACGATAGCGACGGCGGACACGTTTGGCATTATCAATCTGATTGTGGATGAACCGGAACGCGCCGAGAAAGCTCTGTCCGGAGCCGGCATGACGGCTCATCTCAGAGCCGTGCTGGCTGTTTTAATTCCCGATGCGCCCGGTGCGCTGGATCACTTGATGCAACTGCTTTATCAGGAGGGCATTAACATCAATAATGCCTACGGCTTTGTGCTGGAAAGTTCGAAAAAGGCGGTATTCGTGGTGGATGTCGATCAGATGGAGAAAACGGAAAAGCTTTTGGAACAGAAAGGTTTCAAAACGTTGGATACTCAATCTTTGTCCAAAATGTGATGACGATACAGGAGGGGAAAAATATGGCACACGAAGATAAAGGAAAGTATTTTAAAAAACATCCGGAAGGTTCCAAAATAGATGATGAGCTGAAAGAGGAAATCATTAGCCAGGTGAAAAATAATAATATCACCTGTAAAAAAGCCGAGGAGATTGCGGACGAACTGGGCTTTAGCCTGGAGGAGACGGGACGGGCGATTGATATTCTTAATATTAATATTACCAAATGTCAGCTGGGGCTCTTCGGTTACGGTGAAACCAAGAAAATTGTTCAGCCGGCCAAAGAAATAGCGCCGGAGTTGAAGGAAAGCATCATGTCGGCGCTGGAAAACGACAGGCTGTCCTGCGCCGCCGCATGGGAGATCGCCGGGAAATTTAATATTCCGCGCATGAAAGTATGCGCCGCCTGTGAGGCGTTGCAGATTAAGGTTAAACCGTGTCAGTTGGGCGCATTCTAGAAGAATAAATCAATATAGCTTTTCAGAATGTGAACCATCCGGTCGGCGTTCTTACGCGTGCAACTCGTTATTTCCTCGATGCTTAAAGGGTCTTCCACCAGGCCGTTGCCGAAATTATCGATGGAACAGACGCACGCATAAGGAATGCCCAATTCCATGGCGATAACCGCTTCGTTGGCCATGGTCATTCCCACCAGATCGGCGAAGCGGGTCATCATTTTTATTTCCGCTTTTGTTTCCAGACGCGGCCCCGGTGTCTGCAAATAAATTCCTTTTTGCACCACGTCCAGATGCTTGTTCAGGGCTGCCTTGATGATTTTTCGCCGGATCGTTTCGTTTAATGAAGGTATGATATGCACGGCGCTGTTTTCGTAAATGGTGGGCGTGGCGGTCAGTGTCATGAAGTCGTCGGGAACAACGATCATCCCCGGTTTTAAATCCTTTTTCAGTGAACCGGTGGAGTTGATGCTCACGATTTCGGAAACTCCGATATCTTTCAGCGCCTGCAGATTGGCTCGGTAATTGATCATATGCGGTAAAATGTAATTTTTCGGGTCGTCACCGTGTCTCAGGATCAGCGCAGTTTGATCCGCAATAAAAACGGAAGCTTTTCCGAATTTGTTCTTTACCGGCTGAACGGAGCTGTTCTTTAACACGTCGCTTCGTTCCAGGACCAATTTTGTGGAAATAATGCCCAGCCTGTTCATAGGAGCCTCCTTGAGGCTGATTGTATAACAAATTCGGACGCGGCAGTCAAAGAATCGTATGAGATAGCATTTGACTTTCTGGGCGTGATTATGACATATAGACCTACGCTAAAATTTTTAAGGAGGGCTTTATCATGAGCAGTGAATTATTGGACGCTGCAACCGATGGTAACTTTGAAAGCGACGTTTTAAAGAGCGACAAGCCGGTGCTCGTCGATTTCTGGGCGCCGTGGTGCGGGCCCTGTAAAGCCATCGGTCCGATTGTCGAGGAAGTCGCCGGGCAGTATAAAGACAGCGTCAAAATTATGAAGCTGAATGTGGACGACAATCAGAAAACGGCAATCCGCTTCGGCGTTCGCAGTATTCCCACGTTGATTCTTTTTAAAGACGGTAAAGTCCTCGAAACGATTGTCGGCTTGGTTCCCAAGGCCAGACTTGAAGATTTGATCAAAAAAGCTTTGTAAGTCAATGGTTCAGCCCAAGAGGTTAAAGATAATGCATTCAGAAAAATTCGCAAAAGCAGCAGGATGGAAAATGATTCTGCCGCTCCTGGTGGTGTCGTTCGTTCTCGGCGGCTGTTCGTCTTTCAATCTTTTCGGCCAGCGTGATCTTCCCAAGGCCACTCCGGAAGGAATTTACGCCATGGCTGCCGAAGAATATAAGGACGGAGATTACAAAAAAGCGCGGGAATATTTTTCACGCGTTAAGGAAGAATATCCTCTGCATGAACTGGCCGTGCTGGCGGAAATAGGGATTGCCGATTCGCTGTACAGCAATAAGGATTATCCGGAAGCGCAAGACGCTTACAGCGATTTTATTTCGCTCCATCCGATCAATGAAAATGTTCCATACGCCATTTATCAGATCGGAATGTGTCACTACAACCAGATGGAAGCCATTGACCGTGACCAGACAGAAACAATGAATGCCAGAAAAGAATGGGAAAAGCTGATCGCCCGCTATCCTGAAAGTAAATTCAGCATCATGGCGGAAAAGATGCTGAAAGACGTAAAACAGCGACTGGCCGAACGGGAATTCTATATCGGGGATTTCTATCTGACGCAGAAGAAGTACAAAGCGGCGCTGACTCGTTTTGAAAGGATTGCGGCCGAATACAGCAATGTCGGACTCGATTACAAAGTCGAGAATTACATCAGAGAAACCAAAGCCAAAATTGCCGAAGAGGAAAAAGCGAAACTGAAAGAGGATGAGGCAAAGAAAAATAAAGAACAGGATAAAATAAAGAAAGAAGAAGCAAAGAAGAAAAAAGCTGAAGAGAAGCGGTTAAAGGAAGCCGAGGAAAAAAGACTTGCCGAGCAGGCAAGAATCAGGAAAGAGGAAGAGAGCAGGAAAAAAACCGAAGCAAAGAAATTAAAAGAAGAAGAAGAGAAGCGACTGAAAGAGCAGGCTCGGATCAAGAAGGAAGAAGAGAAGAAAGTAAAAGCCGAAGCGAAGAAATTAAAGGAAGTGGAAGCGCAGAGACTCAAAGAAGAGGCCAGAATCAAGAAGGAAGAAGACAAGAAGAAAAAAGCTGAAGAAAAGCGGTTAAAAGAAGAAGAGGAAAAGAAACTGAAAGAACAGACGAAGACAAACACGTAAGGAGAAAGGGACAAAGCGTCAAAACATAAACATCGCTATTCATTTTTATGGCAGGAATTCCTCCATCTTGATTTTTCTGATGATGTCCTGTCTGTCGATTTCCGGCTTCACGGACGTATCAATCTTAAAGCGGCAGTCCGCTGCTATTTCATCGATTGTTTCAAAATCAATTTTCTGCTTTTGAAAAAGCTCCCATCGTCCGTCCGAAACGTTATCGTTGTCCAAAACTCTTTTTCCCAGTCTTTTTTGGGTCACGTCGTCCGGACAGACGCATTCCAGAACAAAAAACCGAATCTGAAGTTTTTCGGCCAGCGCCAGCGCCCTTAAGCGCTCCGCGCGTTTTTTGAAGGACGCATCGATGATCACCGTCTTGCCCTGTTTCATTTTCTGCTCCGCCAGCGCCAACGCTTTTTCGTACACGAGACGGGAAATATCATCGGAATAAATGCCGGCGCCGAAATGTTCATAACGCCTTTCCGTTGCCTTGATATCGAATAATGCTTTCCGCAGCACGTCGGTGCGGATAATTTCTGCGCCTAAACGCCAGGCAAGATCTCGCGCCTGATAACTTTTCCCGGAGCCCATTAATCCGGCGGTCAGAATCAGAACCGGCTTGTCCAACCGGGCGGCATACGTATAGGCGAGATCAAAATAGCGTTTGGCCGATTGGATGATTTCCCGTTGTTCATTGGCGTTGCTTTCCTTCTGAGACAGACGAAGGCTGGTGACCTTGCCGCGAACAAACGCATAATAGCAGCGATAAAAATTCAGCAGTCTCAGCAGATCGGTGTCTCCGGAATATTTTATATACGATTGCACGAAATTTTCAGCCTGTTGCGGATATCCGTTGAAATCGATGTCCATCGTCAGGAACGCCACATCTTCGGCGACATCGCCCCAGCGGAAACGTTCATTGAATTCGATGCAGTCAAAAATTGTAATTTCCTCGTTCATGCAGATATGATCCAGATGCAGGTCGCCGTGACAGTCTCTGATCCGGTGATCGGCAATCCTTTTTTCAAAAGTAGATTTATTTTTCATCAGAAATGCATTCACATAGCCTCGGATAAATTCGTACTGGTATCCGGGAATGGTGACATTGACGCAGTCAGCTGTTTCGGTAAAATTTTCCTCGTTGTTGTGACGAATGTTTTCGATTGTGCCCATGTCATCGATGCGGTCGCCGGTGCGCGCATTCCGGTGAAACAAGGCGATTTTTTCAGCGAGGGCATCCATGGTTTTTTCGTCCGCTGTTCCGTGTGCGAGAAGGGTTCTGAGCATTTTATCGGGCGGTAGCTTTTTCATGCGCACCGCATAATCAATAACCTCAACGCCTTCACCAAGCGTGATGTCGCCCCGGGCTGTTCGCGATATGGCCACCACGTCCAGATACGTGCCGGGAGCAAGTCTTTTATTCAATGTCAATTCTTCTTCACAGAAGAATTTCCGTTTGTCCAGGGTTGTAAAATCGAGAAAGTCGAATCGAAGCGGTTTTTTTATTTTGTAAACAAAGTCTCCGGCGATGAAAACACAGGAAATATGCGTTTGGATAAATTCCACCTTCGCCGGCTTGTGGGGATAAAACTCCGGCTTCTTCATGGCTTCAATGAACGGAAGATGAGTCATCATACCTGTCCGCCTGATTGTGATTTTAGAATTATTTAAACAATCGCGGAACGATAATCAAGGCAAAAATCATAGTGCGGGTATAAGAATTTTTTCGGCGGCATCAAGAAAAGGATGCTGATACTATTCGTACTGTTCCAGAAATTTGTGCAGAGCATTTTTCAGCCAGGCAAAAGACTCCTGCTTAGCCAGGACAAACATGTACCCGCTGATATTTTTTTCATTCAGGGCAAACACCGTTTTCAAAACAATGGCCATGCTTGCGGGATCAATGATGCTTTCGTAGATGCGATGCAGACTTTTTTCAACAAGAACGCGAGGAGGTGAGTACGTGGCGATATCGCCGAGGAGCTCCGCAAGTTTTCCTATGCAGGCGCCGATCAGAATATTGCCTATTTCCAGGAATGTTTCCTTTTCCCGTTCGTACGACGGATCGGATTCAAAAAAATTATCGCTGCCGTCGAAGAGCGTGATCATTCTTTTTCCCGATCCGGCAGGGAAAACGAGCAGAGCGTTTCCTTTAAATTTCCCCCAGAAACTTTGTTCCACGACAGACACTTTATCCTGGTCATAATCCATGATTTCATTATTGATATATGCCGGCAGTTCGCTCGCGGGCAGAAGCTTAATTTGCGGGACACTGAGAATAACAAAGATATCGATGAATTCGGCAAGATCCGAAGCGGCGCGGCCGAAGGCAATATTCATGATCTCCTGAAGCAGATCCGTCTCGGCGCTTGTTATCAATCCCTGAATGTTGTCATTTTGCGGCATAATTTATCCACGCGAAGCCAGGGCTTCTTCCGCTTCTTTGATGGCTCCGGCTACGGATTCCTTGGAGGGCGGTTTTTTTAATACTGAAAAAGCGCCTAATTCGTGCGCTTTGGCAATGGCCTTGATTTGGACATCGGCGGTCAGAATGATGACGATGGCTTTTGGATCCATCTTGATAATTTCTTCTAACGCCTGAAACCCGGTCATAACCGGCATGGTCAAGTCCATGAACGTGAGGTCCGGCTTAATTTCTTTGTGTTTGTCCACACCCATTTGACCGTCAGCCGCGTCATACAATTCGTAGCCCATATCTTTCGGAACGCAACTTTTAATGATTTTTACCGATATGGGAGAATCATCAACAATTAATATCTTTTTAATCATAAGAAACCTCTTCTTGAAAAAGATTTGTTATCATAAAATGATTTGCGGGAAAAGCACAATTTTCCCACGCTCTGATTTTCCCGAAAAAATTTGTCCAGATTTCCGAGCCTCGATCCATCAGACCGTTCCGCATCGCGCTCTTTTCATTTTATAAACAGATTTATTTTCTTTTTTCAATAACATTCTATCGTGTGACGTCTGAAGATCCGGACAGTCATGACGGGAATGTCATGCGATCTGCCCCCGTGTGATCATGCATGGGCCGACATGATGCTGCCGGTCACAAACGGCACAAAAGTGTCATAACAATGATGTTGACAAAACATACAAAAAATACGTAATATTGAACAGAAATGGTTATTTAATCTACTCTCTTTAAGTGTCAAATTGTTCATCTTATAATTTTTGAAGGGACTGTTATTCTGGCAATGAATTTAAATCGTCTGGCAATATTTTTAATTGAACTCAATCCTGAAAATCTTGCGGAGTTGGAAGAATTTAAGAAAAATCTTGTTTCCATGAAAGACAATGCTCCGGAGCGGATAAAAGATATTTTAAACGAAGCCTGCTCCGAAGTTGACGCCATGTTTGAGGAAAGTCCGGAAGCCAGGCGTTCCGCGGTAGCCCGTCTGGGCATATTGCTGGAACAGGCCATGGGTAATGGAGATGCGGATTTCGCCGGGATAGAGGACGCGCGGCAAAAAACAGCGCCGGAAAAGCATCAGGCCAGGGAATTATTAAAATTTACGTTATCCACTGATTTTGATTCGGATTTGTTGAATGAGTTTATTATTGAAAACATGGAATGGGCCGTTATGGCCGAGTCTGCCATTCTGCATTGGGAGCAAAATCCCGATAATCAGGAATTTCTCAATACCATATTCAGAGGCTTCCATACCATTAAGGGAACATCCGCCTTTGTTAATCTTGACTGTGTTAAAGATCTCGCGCATCAGGTGGAATCCATTCTGGCCAAGGTGAGGGACGGCGAGGATGTTTTCACCACGAATCACGCCAATATCGCGCTGAAGTCGCTGGATGTGATTAAGAGTATTTTGGGGCGAATGAAGTCATCGGGTCCGGGTCAGCAGATCGATCTTCCCTCCGGATATGAAGAATTGCTGGACTCTCTGAGGACCTTTGTTTCCCATGCACAATCCGTCATTCCTGCCGTCCGGGAAGCCGCCGCCGATCATTTGTCGGTCGAGCCGCCTGCAACAAAAGTAACAAAGGAAAAAATCATAAAAAAACAAGCGGAAACGTCATCGGAGAAGGCCGCTTCATCAAGCAAAGTTCACGATCAGATGGCGGAATCAACCGTCAGGGTTAAGGTGGACCGGCTGGATAAATTGCTGGATACCGTGGGAGAGCTGGTTATTGCCCAGACGATGGTGGGGCAGGACGAACTGGTTTTGGGCGGTAAATATCACGATTTGAACAAGAAAATTTCCCAGGCCGGGAAAATCGTTCGCGAACTTCATGATTTGAGCATGTTTCTGCGGATGGTTCCCATGAAGGGTACTTTTCAGAAAATGGTTCGGTTGGCCCGGGATCTGGCATTGAAAAACGGTAAAATTGTAACCTGTGTTACGGAAGGCGAGGATATTGAAATCGACCGCAGTATGGTTGACATGGTGGCCGACCCTTTAATTCATCTGATTCGCAACGCGGTTGATCACGGTATTGAAAAGCCCGAAGAAAGACGCCGTGCCGGCAAACCGGAAAACGGACGCATCTATTTGACGGCGGGACATTCTGAAGGAAGCATCATGCTGACGGTTTGGGATGACGGACGGGGGATGACCCGCCAGACCATCGTGAATAAGGCGATGGAGCGCGGTTTGATTGATTCAGCCGACCGAATGACCGATCAGGAAGTCTGGCAGATGATCTTCCTGCCCGGCTTTTCCACGGCCGAAAAAGTGACGGAGGTATCCGGCCGGGGAGTCGGAATGGATGTAGTGCGCCAGGCCGTTGAAGCTCTTCGGGGACGGATAGAGGTGCAGACGACGGAAGGTCAGGGATGTACCTTTATTATGAGAATGCCTCTGACCATGGCGATAACCGATGGCATGATTGTCAAAGTTGGTTCCCAAAGGTATATCCTGCCCACTTTCAATATTCAGAAAGCCGTCAGACCGGAAGAGTCTGATATCCATACCGTCAATCAAAGAGCCGAAATGCTTTTGTTCCGGGAAGAACTGGTGCCGGTCGTCAGACTGCACCGTTTGTTTAATATACCGGATGCCCAGGTGCATCTGACCTCCGGTTTGCTCGTGGTCATCGGCGAGGGGAATAAAAGATGCGCTCTCTTTGTCGACGACCTTTTGGGACAAACCCAGGTTGTGACCAAATTGCTGGGCAAGGGATTCAATAATGTTCCAGGCGTCGCCGGCGGGGCCATCATGGGCGATGGAACGGTCGGTTTGATTCTGGACGCGTCCGGAATCGTCAGCATATCGCGGCAGCAGGTCAATCTAACCAATTCATAAACAGGCCATAGAGGAGGAAACAGCATGAATAACGCAACTGCATCCAGGGACGGTCAGTCTGCCACTCTTGATTCCCGTGCCGGTAAGTACCTTACCTTTTTCCTTGCCAGCGAAGAATATGGTGTTGAGATTTTAAAGGTGCAGGAAATCATCGGACGTATGCCGATAACGCCGGTGCCTCTTACCTCCAGTTATATCAGAGGCGTCATCAATCTGCGGGGCAAAATCCATCCGATCATGGATTTGAAAATAAAGTTCGGTATGGAAGAGACTGAAATTACCGATGAGACCTGCATCATCGTAATCAAAACCACCAGTATGATGATGGGGATCCTGGTCGATAAAGTTTCGGAAGTTGTGAACATCAGCTCCGACGATATTGAGGATACCCCATCATTCGGCGCAGATGTCAATCCGGAATATCTTCTGGGCGTGGGTAAAACGGGAGGACGGGTTCGTCTGCTGCTTGACATTGAGAAGGTCATCACGGCGTCCGACATCATCAACATGAAAAAAGCCGCAGGCGGAGAAAGTAAAGAAGCCGGCGCCTGATTCAGCGATGGCAAATCAGGGCCGTTTGGAACACAACGATCCCTGTATGGCAGGGCGCCGATAAACCGATGCTGGGGGATTTTGGAGAATGTTTAAAGGAATTCAATATACCAAAAATTCACTGAACACAAAAAAAGAGGTCAGATATGTTTAACAATATCAAAATAGGTCTCCGGCTTATCGGGGCTATCGTGTTGGTCGTTATCATGGCGGCAGCGATCATCATTTATGGCATTCAAGTCAGACAGAATCTTTTGAATCGCATGGATTCCGTTCACCGGGCATATGAAGTGGAGATTAAGACCATAGGAGAAATCCAGGTCGGTCTGGAGAAAATATGGGGAGACGTTTATCATTATGTGAATGTGTCCGGCGACCGGCAGAAAACATTGCGGAATATTGACGAAGCGATCCGTTCGATAACCGCCTCTATTCAGGCCTATAAAAACAAGAGCGTCGAGGAAGAGGGGAAGAGAATCGTCGCCGAATTTGAAGCCGCATGGCCTGAGATGCAGCGCGGCTACCGCGCGGTCATGAAAGCGGCGGATGAGGGGAAAAATGATGAAATCAGCCGCCTGCTGAACGCCGGCGGTGCTGTCTTCGCGGCAAGACAAAAAACTTTTTTCGCTGTCAGCAAACTCAATGAATACATTATCAGCCGGAACGAGACGAACATAACCAAGACGATCAAAGAAACCGGAGGCGTCTCGGCTGTGATGCTGCTCTTGTCCGCCATTGCCATCGCTCTGGTCGTGCTTTTAGTCATCTCCATGACCTCATCCATTACCAAACCACTGAAAAAAGGGGTGCTCATGATGAAGGAGCTGGAGAAGGGGCACCTCTCCAACCGTTTGAAGATGAACAGAAAGGATGAAATCGGCGATCTCGCTCAGGCGATGGATAAATTTGCCGATCATCTTCAAAAGAACCTGGTGTTCAATATGCAGCAGATATCGGAAGGCAATATTAATGTTCAAGCGTCGATCATTGATGACAAGGATGAAATAGGGCCCGCGATCAGGAGAATGGTGGAAACGCTGGGTAAACTGGGTCATGAACTGAGAGAGTTGACCCGGTCCGCCATGGAAGGCAAGCTTGATGTCCGCAGCAATGAAGAAGGTTTTAAGGGCGCCTATCAGGATATACTTCAGGGGATTAATCAGACGCTGGATGCCGTGTTGGGTCCTATTAATGAAGCATCGGATGCCCTGGAGAAAATCGCCGGCAAGGATATGACAGTCAGAATGGTCGGCGATTATAAGGGGGACCATGCCAAGATCAAGGAATCCTTTAACTTGGCTGTGGAAAACCTGGATAAGGCCCTGCAGCATGTGGCCATCGGCGCGGATCAGGTGGCATCGGCCAGCGTTCAGGTCAGCACCGGCGGGCAGTCATTGTCTCAGGGCGCCAGCGAGCAGGCCAGTTCTCTGGAAGAAGTGTCCAGCAGTTTGCAGGAAATGTCCTCTATGACGAAACAAAATGCTTTAAATGCCAGAGAGGCCAACGGGGTGTCCATGGCGGCGGGGGACATTACCGAAAAGGGCGTGGAGAGCATGAACCGGATGTTGTCGGCTATTAACCGAATCAAGACCTCCTCTGATGCAACGGCGAAAATCGTCAAGACCATCGATGAAATCGCTTTTCAGACAAATCTTCTGGCGCTGAATGCCGCTGTGGAAGCAGCCCGTGCCGGAGACGCGGGCAAAGGATTTGCGGTGGTGGCGGAAGAAGTGAGAAATCTGGCGCAGCGCAGCGCCGAAGCGGCAAAAAATACGGCTAACCTGATTGAAGAAGCGGTCAAGAACGCGGAACAAGGCGTGAATATCAGTGCGGAGGTATTAAAGAATTTCCAGGAAATCAATGAGAGCGGCAAAAAAGTCAGTCAGGTCGTGGCGGAGATCGCAGCGGCTTCCGAGCAGCAGGATCAGGGAATCAGTCAGGTCAACAAGGCGGTGGAACAGTTAAATCAGGTGACTCAGCAAAATGCGGCCAATGCCGAGGAGTCAGCCAGCGCCGCCGAGGAAATGTCTTCACAATCCGAGGAAATGCGGAGTCTGGTGGCCGGTTTCAAACTGACGGTGTCCGGTGGCTATGCCGGAACGCTGGGCGCTGGAAGTTCCTCGAATCCAATAATGAAAAAAATAAGCGCAGGGCCTAAAGGCGGCGGATCGCTGGACGGGATGAAGCCCGATCCCCGAAAGGTCATCCCGCTGGATGAGCATGATCATGCTATTTTGGAAAAATTTTAACCGGATGCAAACAGGTCGGGTACAGGAACGTGAAGAAGAGGAAAAATGTTTAACAATCTTAAAATAGGAAAAAAAATTATCGGCGGTGTCATTCTTATCATATTGATGTCTCAACTCATCGGTTTTTACGCTCTGGTCAATCTTTCCGCTCTGGGGAAAAAGCTGGATCAGATTGCCACAGTCGAACTGCATGCCGTTAATAACCTCCGGAACATCGATAAAGAAGTGAATTTTCTTGTCGCTTGTCAGCGTGGTTTGGCCCTGGGAATGATGTTCAATAACGAAAACATTCGCAATGAACTCTTTTCGCAGATAACCGCATCATCGGAAAGACTCGAAAAAAACTGGGCGGAGTATGAGACCTTGCCCAAGGGGGAAGAGGAAAAGAAGTTATGGGAAGAATTTGGGATGAGTTTCAAAGTGTGGAAATCCAAACACGAGATGGGCATGGAAGCTCTTAAAAATAAAATGAAGCTGGTGAAAGCCGGAGTTTCAGGGAATGACGCAATTTTTCAAAAATGGGACAAGGCGGCCGATCAGGCTGAATTGGATGCAATGCATAGCTTGAAATTAGCCACGCAGGGATTGGACAAGCTGGTGACCATCATTGCCGCAAAAGCGGTCACCTCTGCGGAAAAAACCCGTTTTTCGGCAACTCGGGCAGCTAGTGTGTTTATGGCCATGATGGTCATCGGTGGCGCGGTGGCCGTTTTTCTGGGAGTGTTTCTGTCCCGTTCCATTTCAAGACCGCTGAATCAAGGCCTGCTCATGATAAAAGAGATAGGCAAAGGGCATTTATCGATGCGGTTGAAAATGGGTGATCGCACCGACGAGGTGGGCCTATTGGCCAATTCGATGGACGAATTTGCCGATCATCTGCAGAAAAATGTCATTTTCAATATGCAGCAAATATCGGAAGGCAATATCAATGTGGATCCGGCCATCATTGACGTCAGGGATGAGATCGGCCCGGCCCTGAAAAAAATGGTAGAGACCATCCATAATCTTGTTCATGAAGTGAACAGGCTGACTCATTCGGCGATGGAAGGCAAACTGGATATCCGCGGTAATCAAGATGCGTTTAAAGGCGCTTATCAGGATATCATTCGGGGTGTAAATCATACATTGGATGAAGTGACCGGTCCGATCAATGAGGCATCCAATGTTTTGCAGCAGGTGGCGGATAAGGACATGACGGCGCGGATGGCCGGTGATTACAAGGGGGACCATGCCAGGATCAAAGAATCCATCAATGTAGCCGTGGACAATCTGGACAAAGCCCTGCAGCAGGTGGCGATCAGCGCCGACCAGGTGGCTTCGGCGAGCATGCAGGTAAGCACGGGAGGGCAATCGTTATCTCAGGGCGCCAGCGAACAGGCGAGTTCACTGGAGGAGATTTCGAGCAGTCTGCAGGAGATGTCATCCATGACCAAGCAAAACGCTCTCAATGCCCGGGAGGCCAAGGGCGTTGCGGAACAGGCGCGGGGGAGCGCCGAGAAAGGCGTGGAGAGCATGAACCGGATGTCGTCGGCCATCAATCAGATCAAATCATCGTCTGACGCCACATCGCGGATTGTCAGGACCATCGACGAGATAGCCTTTCAGACGAACCTTTTGGCATTGAACGCGGCGGTGGAAGCAGCCCGTGCCGGAGACGCGGGGCGGGGATTTGCGGTCGTAGCGGAAGAAGTTCGGAACCTGGCGATGCGGAGCGCGGAAGCGGCGAAGAACACCGCCACCTTGATCGAGGAGGCGGTGAAGAACTCGGAGAACGGCGTAGCCATCAATACCGAGGTTTTAGTGAATTTTCAGGAGATTACGGAGAAGATCAGCAAGGTCAGCCAGGTTGTGGCGGAGATTGCGGCGGCCTCCGAGCAGCAGGACCAGGGGATCAGCCAGGTGAACAAGGCGGTGGAGCAGATGAACCAGTTGACGCAGCAGAACGCGGCGAACGCGGAAGAATCGGCGAGCGCGGCCCAGGAGATGTCTTCCCAGTCGGAACAGATGCGCAGCATGGTCGCCGGTTTTAAACTGACGGCGTCCAATGAACCGGGCGTCAGATCCGGTTTGATTAAACAAGCCGATTATATGCTTTCGGGATCAAATCCGGGCAAAAAAGGCGAAAAGGCGATCGCGGGTCTGCATCCGGATCCCCGTAAAGTGATACCCCTGGACGATAAAGATCATGATATCTTGGAAAAATTTTAGGCTGTGAACATGCCGGCAGGAGACTTTCCCGAACCATCGGAAAGCTGCCGGTCAAGACAGAAAAGAACATATGATGAATTCGGAGTGGAATAGTCTTTCAACGGATTATTATTCTTTAAAACTTTCTTCGGAACAGTTTGATAAAATCAGCAAGCTCGTTTATCAAATATCGGGGATCGATCTTCACGAAGGCAAGGAAGAACTGGTCAAGGCCCGGCTGATCAAGCGCCTGCGACATTTGAAAATTTATGATTTCAAACAGTATCTCAAGTATATCGCCGAAGATAAAAGCGGCACCGAAATAAGCGCTATGGTGGATATTCTGACCACCAATAAGACCAATTTCTTCAGAGAACCGGAGCACCTGGATTTTTTAAAGAATCAAATCATTCCCGGTTGGAGCAAGGGACCGATCAGGATATGGAGCGCTGGCTGTTCTTCGGGAGAAGAGCCCTATACGATTGCCATCGTGTTGATGGAATCCCTTCCCGACATTGTCAAAATGGATGTAAAAATACTGGCGACGGATCTTTCGGACCGGATGATGGAGAAGGCACGCCAGGGATTGTATGATGAGGAAAATCTCAAAACGATGTCCGCCCATTTGAAGCACAAATATTTTCAAAGAACCGAGACCGGTTCCGGACACGGACATAAATATAAAGTGGTTCCCCGGCTGCAGTCTTTCATCAGCTTTGCCAAGCTTAATCTGATGGAAACCTGGCCGATGAGAGGACCGTTTGACGTGATTTTCTGTCGCAACGTGATGATTTACTTCGATAAGCCGACACAGGAACATCTGGTGGGAAGGTTCTGGCATTTGTTGAGGGAAGGCGGTTATCTGATGGTGGGGCATTCGGAGAGCTTGAGTTTTCTTGCTCATGAATACCGTTACCTGCAGCCGGCCGTCTATCAGAAGATTAAAAAGCCGCATCAGACGATTAAAAAAACAGGGAAAGTTAAGACGGACGTGAAGTAATATGATTTATACCGTTGGGGTTGCCGATTTGAAGATATCCGACGAAAACGCCGATATGCTGATCACCTATGCTTTGGGCAGCTGCCTGGGTGTTACGGTTTACGATTTCAGAAAGAAAAGAGGCGGTCTGCTGCACTGCATGATGCCGGAGTCCGGCATCGACGCAAACAAGGCGGCCGCCAATCCCTTCTTGTACGTGGACAGCGGGATGAAGGTCATGATGGAAACGTTTTATCAGAAAGGTTCCCGAAAAAACGATCTGATCATCAGGGTGGCCGGAGGTTCCAGTTCCAAGATGAACGAGGAAGAAGATTTTTTTCAGATCGGCCGCCGCAATTTCGTCAGTTTACGCAAATATTTGTGGAACGAAGGATTAATGCTCAAAGCATATGATGTCGGCGGATACGGTTCCCGTACCGTCACGTTGGAATTGGAAAGTGGAAAGATGCTGATCAAATCGCAGGCTTTCCTTAAACAATTATAGAAACATTTTGTTTAATGATTAGTGAAATGCTGAAAGTATAAACACAGGAGACGGTAAGATGGCATTAAATACTCTGGTGGTTGATGACAGCTCTGTCATGCGCACGATCATCATTAAAACACTGAGACTGGCAGGACTGCCCTTGGGCGATATCTGGGAGGCGAAAAACGGCGAGGAAGGATTGCACGTTTTGCAGGAAAACTGGGTGGATCTGGCAATGATTGATATTCATATGCCGGTCATGGACGGTGAAGAAATGTTAACAAGAATCAGGGCGAATGATCAGTATAAAAGCCTTCCGGTGATTGTGATCAGTTCGGAAAGCGATCCCGGTAAAATAGAAAAAATGCTGGGATTGGGAGCTACGTTTATCCATAAGCCGTTTACGCCGGAGGTGTTAAAAGACATCATCGTTGAAGTGACGGGGGTGAGCAATGAAAACGAAGATTGAGAGGGTTCTGGAAGAGGCCACCATCAAAACGTTTGAAGACATCTGCTTTATGTATCTCGAACCGGAGCTCAGGGAAAAACAAAAGGATCTGAAACCGGATGCCGCCGCTGAAGTTGGATTTCATGGCGGGTACACCGGCACGTTGGTGATCGAAAGCAGAGGGGATTTATTTTCTGCGGTGGCGGTCAACATCTTAAGCGATGATCGTCCCAGCGTGCAGCAAAAAAAAGATGCTCTCGGTGAGATTGCCAATATCATCTGCGGGAATATTGTGCCGTCGCTCGGTCGGCGAAAAGCGGGAGGATACAAAATTGAAAGTCCCCGGCATCTCAGCAGGGATGAATTGCTGAAAGAAGAAAAGAGAAAACCTCTGGCCGCCGTGATGCTGAATTTTAATCAGGGGCGGGCGGATATCAAATTGTTTGTGGATGATTACATTTCGGACAAGGAGATAAAAGATTGATCAAGGTTCTGGTGGTTGACGATTCGGCATTGGTTCGCAAAGTGCTGACGGAAGAACTGTCTCGCTATAAAGACATCGACGTGGTGGGAGGCGCCATTGACCCGTATGTCGCGCGCGATAAGATTGTGCGCCTCAAGCCCGATGTGATCACGCTGGATATTGAAATGCCGCGAATGGATGGACTTTCGTTTTTGTCCAAACTGATGAAATTCTATCCGATGCCTGTCGTCGTCGTCAGCTCTTTAACGCCTCGCAACAGCCAGAATGCGATAAGAGCGCTGGAACTGGGCGCCGTCGAAGTCATTTGTAAGCCGGGGTCGAGTTTGTCAACCACGGATCTTTCCCGGCGTCTTGTGGAGGCGATACGCGCGGCCGCCCGGGCCAGAATTGCCAAACCGGTCGTTGAACTGGTGGAAAGGGAAAACGTTCCGGGGTATAAAATTCAGCTCAAGACCACCCATAAGGTCATTGCCATAGGAGCCTCCACAGGCGGGACCATTGCGATTGAGAAAATTCTGAGTCAAATGCCCTTGAATATTCCCGGCATCGTGGTGGTACAGCATATGCCGGAATATTTCACGGCCAGTTTTGCCGAGCGTCTGAACACCTTGTGCAAAATTGAAGTGCGGGAAGCCCGGGACGGCGATACGGCGGCTCCGGGACTGGCTCTGATCGCTCCCGGCGGACGTCACATGCTTCTGGAGCGCAGCGGAGCATTTTATCAGGTTAGAATCAAGGACGGTCCCATGGTCCATCATCAGAAGCCCAGCGTGGATGTTCTGTTTCATTCGGTGGCCAAAAATGCCGGAGCAAACGCCATGGGGATTCTTCTCACCGGAATGGGCGCGGACGGCGCTGATGGCCTGCTGGCCATGAAACAAAACAAGGCTTATACGATTGCCCAGGATGAAGCCACGTCCGTGGTTTACGGCATGCCCGGTGAGGCGGTGAAATTGGGAGCCGCCATTGACGTTTTGCCGCTGAACGAAATATCCGATCGCGTCATAAAAAGGTTATCCGGAGAAGAAAGGAAAAAAGAATAAACAGCTAACGTCCATAGGTAATATTTTCAGCAAGATTCGATCGGTGAGATTGTTGCCCGTCCGTAGTATCTCGATAGGTTTTTGTCAGAGACATTTCCCCCGTTTATCGTTTGCCGCACATGAAGTCACGGAAAGATTCTTTACGGAAAAGACCAGCAAGAAAGAATGATCATGGTAAAAAAAGTTTCAACTGTCATAAAAAGAAAAAAATCTAAAACATGCAATTTGCAGAAGCTCAGGGCGCTGATGATTGAAGATTCCGGGGATGATGCTTTGCCTGTGATGCGTCGCCTGAGAAGAGGCGGATACGATCCGGTATATGAGAGCGTGCCCACCGCAGCCGCCATGAAGAAAGCTCTCAAAGAAAAGCGGTGGGATGTTGTTCTCTGCGATTTTAACATGGCGAAATTCACGGCTCCTGCGGCGATCATGTTGTTAAAAAAACTCAAAATAGACATTCCGATTATTATTGTTTCCGGGACTGCTGACGCGGAAAAAGCCGCGGAATGCATGCGTCTGGGCGCGCGGGATTACATCCTGAAATCGAATTTGTCGCCTCTTTGTCCGGCCATTGCCCGGGAACTCCAAAAAGGCAAAGCAAAAAACAGACAAAAGCATGCAGAAAAAAAATCGCATCGGGAACAACAGCTTTTCCGGACATTGACCAGGCAATCCTCTGACATTATTGTGCTTGTCAATCCGGGAGGGACGATTCTCTATGAAAACCCGGTGGTTGAAAAAAAACTGGGTTATACGCCCAAAGAACGCATTGGGAAAAAAGTGTTCGAGAACATTCATCCTGACGACGTAAAGAGCATCACGGATACGTTTGATGAGTTATTCGGGGATATCAATTTTAATATTGACCAGAAAAAAGAAATCCGCCTTCGTCACAAGGATGGACACTGGCGTACATTCGAAGTTGCCGGAAACCGTCTGATCAAAAGAAATGTTGTTGAATCGGTCGTCATTAATCTGCATGACATCACCGAGAGAAAGCTGGCGGAAGATGCTCTGCGGCCCTCCGAAGAAAAATTTTTAAAGGCCTTCCGGTATAATCCCAGCGCCATGTGCATATCTACAGTGAGCGAGGGGCGTTATATCGATGTCAACAATGCCTATCTCGACACGTTTGGATATCAGAGAGAAGAAATTATCGGACGGACGTCATTGGATATTAATCTTTGGGTGGACATAGCTGAACGGGAAGCATTGGTGAAAGAACTCCATCAGGCCGGCAAGGTCATAAATTGTGAATTAAGAACCCGCGATAGGTATGGCAATATACACTGGCTGCTCACGTCGGCGTCGCTGATTCTCGCAGCGGGAGAATCCTACCTTCTGACCCAGAGCATAGATATGACCGAACGCAAGCTTGCAGAGGAAGCTCTGAAAGCCGCAAATAAGCAGTTGCAGGACATTATTGACTTCCTGCCCGATGCCACCCTGATCGTGGATAAAGATAACAAACTCATTGCCTGGAATCGCGCCATCGAGAAGATGACCGGTATACCTAAAATGTCAATAGTCGGTCGGGACCATTATCAGGCCTCGATCCCTTTCTATGGCGAAGTGCGCCCTTTTTTGATGGATTTGGTCGGCATGAATGACGCGGACCTGGCAGCAAAATATTCCAATGTGAGGCGCATCGGCTCTGTCGTGCATGCCGAGGTATTCACGCCGGCGCTCTACCATAACAGAGGGGCGTATGTTTTTGCGGTGGCCAGTCCGCTCCTTGATGACGCCGGCAACGCTGTCGGCCGCATCGAATCGATCCGTGACATTACGGAACGCAAACGCATGGAAGATCATCTGCGGCAGAGTGAAGAGCGGTACCGGACGATTCTCGACGAAATGGAGGAAGGTTATCAGGAGACGGATCTGAACGGCAATTATACTTTTTTCAATGATGCTTTCCTGCAAATCGTCGGTTATACAAAAGAAGAAATGATGGGAATGAATTTTAGCCGTCTTTCTGCCGATGACGAAGAGACAAGGAAAATTATTCAATCCTACAACGATGTCCGCTGTGGTTCTAAGATGAACAGAAATCTGAAATGGGATATTATAAGAAAAGACGGCGCCAGACGGACCTGTGAATTCTTCGCGTCGCTGCGTAAGGATGCGAATGGTTTGACCATCGGATTCAGGGGGATCGGCCGTGATATCACCGACAGCAAGCGCGCGGCGGAAAAGTTAAGAAAAAGCGAGGAATTATATACGACGCTGGTCAACGCTATTCCGGATATTATCCTCCATAGCGATCTTGAAGGCAATATCCTTTTTGTCAATGATAAAGCGCTGCAAATCGGCGGTTACAGCCGGGAGGAGATGGTTGGTCATCCGCTGCACTCATTTGTCGCTCCCGCCTGCAGAGAAGAAGCGCTGTGGAATAAACAATTAATGCTGGACAACAAAGCCGGTCATCGGGAATACAACCTGTTAGCCAAAGACGGCAGGGAAATTCCCTTCGATGTCAATGGCGATGTTTTGCGCGACGACAAAGGGATGCCCGTCGGCTTTGTCAATGTGTGCCGGGATATCAGCGAACGAAGGCGAACAGAGAAATTATTAAAGGAGAGAGATGATCGCCTTCGGGGTATTACCGAAAATTTGCCGGGTCTGATTTTTCAATTCTGTGTGAAAGATGGCGGCGAATACGGGATAAATTACATCAGCGAACCCGTGGATGAATTTTCAAAATTAATTGCAGGAGACGATACGCCGGACCTGGATACGTTCTTCTCCTCATGGGTGTCTCGTGTCCATCAGGACGACAGGGGCCGACTTCTGTCGTCGATTAAAACAGCGGTGGAGACAGGATCTTCCTGGAATTATGAAGGCCGGGTTGTCTTGAACACGGGCGAGATAATCTGGTTTCAGGGAATGTCCACTCCGTCACGCTTGGATGATCAAACCGTCTTTAATGGGATTTTATTAAACATTACCGAGCGCAGGCTGGCGGAAGAAAATTTACATAAATCCGAAGAAAAATTCCGCAATATTTTCATGACGACTCCGAACAGTGTATCCATCGCGCGATTGAGTGACGGGCTTGTCTTTAATGTAAACAAGGCATTCGAAGAAGCGACCGGATTGAACCGGCAGGAGATCGTCGGAAAAAAAGCAGGCAAATTATTCGCTGGTTTTTTGGTTGATCGGTCCGATCGCGACTTCATGGTGGAGGAGCTGAAATCCGGCAGGGATATTATTAATCGTGAATTAAAATTCCGGCGCAAGGACGGAACTGAACGCTTTGGCGTCTACTCCGCCCGCACCATCCCTATTGACGGGGAAGAATGTGTTATTTTCATTTTACAGGATGTTACCGCCCGCAAGCTGGCGGAAGATAAGTTCCATAAAATATTTATTGCGACGCCTAACTGCATAGCCATCAGCCGATTGGGGGACGGCGTTATTATTGACGTCAACAAGGGATTTGAAAATATTATTGGCTGGAAGCGGAATGATGTCATCGGGGAAAAATCGACGGAGTCCCCTTTCAACTTCTGGGTCGATCAGTCAGAGCGCGACTTCATGGTGGAGGAGCTGAAATCCGGCCGGGATGTCCAGCATCGCGAATTGAAGTTCAGACGAAAAGATGACTCTGTCCGTGAAGGCGTCTATTCCGCCCGGACCATCCATATTGACGGGGAAGAGTGTCTTATTTTTATTCTGCAGGATGTTACCGAGCGCAAGCTGGCGGAAGAAAAGTTTCGCAAAGTCTTTATGACAACGCCGGACTGTATCGCCATTACGCGAATGTGCGACGGAAGAGTCATGGACATCAACCAGGCAGGCGCAGATATGGTCGGTTGGACGCGGGAAGAAGCAATCGGCGCAAAATCCACGGAGCCGCCTTATTATTTCTGGGTGGATGCATCAGAGCGTGCTTTCATGGTGGCGGAGTTGAAAGCGGGCAGGGATGTCATGTATCGTGAATTCGAATTTCGGCATGGAGACGGATCGATACGCACCGGTGTTTATTCCGCCCGTACCATCGATATCGATGGCGACGCCTGTATTATTTTTATCATGCAGGATGTCACCGGACAAAAGCGGATGGAGAGAGATCTGGCGGAATCCAACAAGATGAAACTGATCAGCCAGATTTCTTCAGGCGTGGCTCATGAAGTGCGCAATCCGCTTCATGCCATCCAGGCCATCAGCGAGGCTATGGCCATAGATATGGATAAGAATTCCATTTATGAAGATTATCTTATGCACATCAAAGCCCAGGTGAAACGGCTTTCGCATTTGATGAAAGATCTGCTGGAATTGGGCAAGCCCATTCATTCCTCGCAGTTCGGCGTAGCGTCATTAACGGACATCACCTCGGCATCTTTGGAATACTGGAGAGAAGCCCATCCTCATCTTTCCCAAAAGATCAAGGTGCTGGACCATCTGCAGACTGGTAATACAGTGCTGGCTGACGCCAATAAAATACAGCAAGTCATCATCAATCTCATGGATAATGCCGTCAAGCATAGTCCCCGGGATGAAGAGGTGGCTCTGGAGTTTGATAAGACATCTGATAATTGCGTGATGGTGATGGTCATTGATCAGGGGACGGGCATAAAGTCCGAGGACCTGCCTAAGGTTTTTGAACCTTTCTTTACAACGAGCAAGGGCGGCACCGGTTTGGGGTTGAGCATTTGTAAACATATCGTTGAAAGTCATGGCGGCTCGATCGGGATCGTCAACAATAAAACCATGCCGGGTTGTACGGCGTGGTTTACTCTTCCAGTTCATGATCAGAAGGAACACCAATGAAGCCTGTCGTATTGTTGATTGATGACGAACCGTCTATCCAATTCGGATTCCGTGCCTATCTTAATAAAACCGGTTATGATGTTCAAACAGCCGGCAGTATCGTCGAGGCCGGGCAAAAACTTACCCAGAGAAGTTTTGACATCATATTGTTAGATCTTTCATTGCCCGACGGCAACGGCCTTGATCTGATTTCCGAGATTCGTCAAAACCATCCGGAAGTGGCTTTGGTGGTTATCACAGGCAGATCAGACGTGCCTGTCGCTGTCAAGGCGATGCAGCTGGGTGCCGATAATTTTTTGACCAAACCGGTGGACATGAACGAACTTAATGTTTATCTGAGCAAGAGTGTCGAGCTGAAAGGGTTGCGCAGCAAGGAAATAACCAGAAAAAGACTGGATAAAAGCACTGAACCCTATTTTGGCGAAAGTCCTGCCGTAAAAAAAGCTCTGGAACTGGCGAATGTGGCAGCCGGGTCCGATAGTCCTGTGATTATCTGTGGACAGACCGGGACGGGCAAGGGTGTACTGGCCAAGTGGATTCATGAACACAGTTCACGCAGATCCGGTTTTTTTGTGGAAGTGAATTGTTCAGCCCTCAAGGGAGATCTTTTGAGTAATGAATTGTTCGGCCATGCCAGGGGAGCTTTTACGTCCGCGCATCAGGATCAACCGGGACTCTTGGAGGTAGCCGACGGCGGCACACTGTTTCTGGACGAAATAGGAGATATGGACTTGACGGTGCAGGCCCAGTTTCTAAAAGTTATCGAAGAAAAAAAGTATCGCCGTTTGGGGGAGGTGAAATCACGTCAGAGCAATTTCCGTTTGATCGGGGCTACCAATCAGGATCTCCCGGCGCTCACGAAAAACGGTCGCTTCCGACTGGACCTTTACTACCGGATCAATGTCTTTCCCGTTACGTTACCCTCTCTTCGGGAATTGGGCGGAGACATTAACGGTTTGATTCTGCACCTGTTGAAGAGCTTGCATTATAAAGGCACCGGTGTTCCGCCCGATGTTTTGAATATGTTGCGCCGTTATTGCTGGCCGGGAAATATCAGAGAACTGAGAAATGTACTGGAAAGGGGGCTGATGCTCTCGGGTGGAAACCTATTAAAGCCGTTGCACTTTGCCGGTCTTGATTTATCTTCATCCGGAATGTTCCCGGAAGGAAAAGAATCATCAATTGAGAATGCCGAGATGCTGCATGTCAAAAGGATCATGGAACAGTGCAACGGAGACACCGCGGCTGCGTCGAAAATTCTGGGAGTATCCCGTCCCACGTTGTACCGTAAAATAAAAAAATATAATTTAACAAACCACTGAATCGTTATTTTTTCCCCGGAAAATTTATCATTTTAGATTATCATTTTTGAGAAATATTTCTCAAAAATGATAATGATCATTGAAGGGCTGTTCAGCCGTTTCTTCGTAAAATCCAATAGATAAATTGAAAAAGCTTTCTGGCATGATATTTGTAATTGATTACTACCCGAACCCCTTAATATTAAAATACAAAAGCGGACAATGAAACAGAGGATTTTAATCGTTGATGATGAAAAAGCAATATTAATGGCATTTAAAAAATTATTGAGCAGCGGAAATGTTGACGTGGATACTGCAGAGACGATTGATGAGACTGAAAATCTTCTGAAGGAAAATATTTACAATGTCGCGATGGTTGATCTCCGGCTGACAGGTGTGACCGGCGAGGAGGGATTAGTTATAATAAAGTACATTAAAGAGTTCTATCCCCGGACGGAAGTCATCCTGGTCACCGGCTACGGAAGTTCCTGCGTCATGGAAAAAGCCCGAACCATGGGAGCGGCTTTTTATTTTGAAAAACCGGTGTCCGTTCAAACGTTAAAAGACGCGCTCAAGAGTCTGGGGGTCGGTTAAGGCCAGGCCGGATTCAGGATCATAATAAATAAATGCAATAAATAATGCGTATAGGAGGCAGAGAATGAACAGTGCAACCGCAGTCAGAGAGAATCAATCTGCTGATATTGATTCCCGCGCAGGCAAATACCTGACGTTTTTCCTGGCCAATGAGGAATATGGGGTGGAGATTCTCAAGGTTCAGGAAATCATCGGGAGGTTGCCGATTACCCCGGTGCCTTTGACGTCAAAGTACATACGAGGCGTTATCAACCTGCGGGGTAAAATCCATCCGATTATGGATCTGAAAGTAAAATTTGGCATGGACACAACCGTCATAACGGATGAAACATGCATTATTGTTATCAAGACGGATAATGTGATGACGGGGATACTGGTGGACAAAGTGTCTGAGGTTGTCAGCGTGGCTTCGGAAGATATTGAAGATACGCCGTCGCTGGGAACAGAGATAAATTCCGATTTTCTTTTGGGTGTCAGTAAAACGGGTGGTCGAATCAAGCTTTTACTGGATATCGAAAAAATTATCACCGCATCGGATTTTATCACCATGAAGAAAGCGATTAGCGAAGAATCTAAAGGAGTCTCCGTTAATTAAGCGATAATACATGAACGTTCAAAGTCATGAGAGGAGGAAAGGATGTTTAAGAATATAAAAGTCGGCATGAAACTTATGGGGAGCTTTTTCGTCATGGTCGTCATCCTGGCGGCAGTCGCTTCAGTGGGGTACGTCAATATAAAATCAATCGCTGCCCGGGGCGATGTGATGTACAAACAAAACACCGCTGCCATTGAGGATATGGGCGCCATCAACGCCAGCCTGGAAAAGATGCGGGGAGATATCTACCGGTTTCTGGCTGTACCGGCCGAACGGAGTAAAATGGCTGAAAGCATCAACAACATCATGAATTCAGTTAATGAATCCATACAGCAATATAAAAACAGAAACATCACGGATGAAGAAAGAAAAATCATAGCTGATTTCGATATTGCCTGGCCCGAAATGCAACGCGGTTATAAGGAAATCATGAGATTCGGGGCTGAAGACAGAAATGACGAGGTGGAGCGTTTGCTTGCTGAAGGAAGCTATGTGGTTCAGGCAAGAAAGCAGACATTTGCCGCCATCAGCAGCCTTAATGACCTCAATCGCAGGAACGCGGAAGCGGCCAATAAAACCAACAGCACGGCCGCCTCCACGGCCACGGCATTGGTGGTGATTGCTACGATACTGGCCGTAGCACTGGCGGTCACACTGGGCCTGATTCTGACGTTTTCCATTACCAAACCCTTGAACAAGGCCATGATCATGATCCAGGAAATAGGGAAAGGGCATCTTTCTGAGCGGCTCAATTTGAATAGAGCAGATGAAATGGGCATTCTGGCGAAAGCCATGGACCAATTTGCCGATGATTTAAAACGATATGTCGTCAGGGGTATGCAGGAAATTTCGAAGGGCAATATCAATATTGAAACTCCCATGATGGATGAGCGGGACGAAATTGGACCGGCTATCAAAATGATGGTGGTCAACATCGGAAATCTGGTGCAGGAAATGAATGCGCTGACCAAATCAGCATTGGAGGGTAAACTGGATATACGTGGCAATGAAGAAGCGTTTACCGGGTCTTATCGCGAGATCGTGGCCGGTGTCAATAAAACACTGGATGCGGTCATGGGGCCGATTAATGAAGCGTCAGCGGTCTTGGAAAAGGTTGCCGGGAAGGATATGACAGCCAGGGTTAAAGGCGATTACAGAGGCGATCATGCTAAAATCAAAGAATCCCTCAATCTGGCGGTGCAAAATCTGGATAAGGCTCTGCAACAGGTGGCCATTGGAGCCGAACAGGTGGCGTCGGCCAGTGTGCAGGTAAGCACCGGCGGTCAGCAGCTGTCTCAGGGTGCAAGTGAGCAGGCCAGTTCCCTGGAAGAAATTTCCAGCAATTTGCAGGAAATGTCGTCCATGACCAAGCAAAACGCGCTCAATGCCCGGGAAGCCAAGGGCGTGGCTGACTATGCCCGCGGCAGCGCGGACAAAGGGGTCGAAAGCATGACCCGAATGTCCGGCGCCATCAGCAAAATCAAAACGTCGTCCGATGCTACCGCTAAGATCGTAAAGACGATCGATGAGATTGCGTTTCAGACCAATCTTCTGGCGCTGAACGCCGCAGTGGAAGCAGCCCGTGCCGGTGATGCGGGGAAAGGTTTCGCGGTTGTGGCCGAAGAAGTGCGAAATCTGGCGATGCGCAGTGCCGAAGCCGCCAAGAACACCGCCAATCTGATTGAAGAAGCCGTTAAAAATTCAGAGAACGGCGTGGCCATTAATGCTGAAGTTTTGAAGAATTTTGAGGATATTACAGAAAAGATCAACAAAGTCAGTCAGGTTGTGGCGGAAATTGCAGCAGCTTCCGAGCAGCAGGATCAGGGAATCGGACAGATCAACAAAGCCGTGGAGCAATTAAATCAGGTGACCCAGCAGAACGCCGCCAATGCCGAAGAATCAGCCAGCGCGGCTGAGGAGATGTCTTCGCAATCCGAAGAAATGCGCAGCATGATAGCCGGCTTCAGGCTGAACGGTTCAGGGAAATCTGATTTCCTGTTGACGGAAAAACAGACGAATCATGCTTTACACGGAAATATAGCCGGCACGAAAGGCGCTAAGGCTCTGGCCGGACTTATACCGGATCCCCGCCAAGTCATCCCTCTGGATGAAAGTGACAAAATTGCATTATCCGCTTTTTAAATTTTCAAAATGACAATCCCTTTCTCTCCCTTGCGAAAAGGGAGAGAAAGGGAAGGGAAATTATGGGATACAAAACGGAAACCGGATCCGATGATCCGACGCATGCTGAAACCGCAGAGACGAAAATACCTTCGTTGGAGAAATATACAAAAGAGAATCTTCGTTCTTCCGAAGAGAAATTTTCATTGATCTTTAAACACAGTCCCAACGGGATGTGTATATCGACCTTCTGCCATGGCCGTTTTGTTGATGTCAATGATCTTTATGTCAATGCACTGGGTTACACCCGGGAAGAATTGATTGGCCGCACATCATCTGATATCAATCTCTGGGTGGATGTCACCGAACGGGACGCCATGGTAAAGGCGCTCATGCAAACCGGTACGATAACGGATTTTGAATTACATTTTCGCGATAAAAAGGGCCATATTCATTTGGGTCTTACATCGGCCTCTCTGTTTACAATCGGCGACGAGTCATACATTCTGACGCAGACGCAGGATATTACCGATCGCAAGCAAATAGAAAAAAAACTGCAGCAAACGCATACCCGTCTCAGAAAAACAATTGAGACCACGATTCAGATGCTGGTATCGGTTCTGGAGTCCAGAGATCCCTATACGGCGGGCCACCAGTATCGTTCTGCCAATCTGGCCTGTGCCATAGCGGCAGAGATAGGATTGCCGGAAGATAAAATTGAGGGGATTCGCATGGCGGGCATCGTCCATGATATCGGCAAGTTATCCATTCCTGCGGAGATATTGACCAAACCTTCACAATTGAGCGAGATCGAATTAAAAATGATTAGAGAACATTGCCGGAATGGATATGAAATGTTGAAAAATTTGGAATCTCCCTGGCCCTTGTCGGAAATAGTTTTTCAGCATCATGAGCGAATAAACGGAACCGGATATCCGAGAAAGCTGAAAGGGAAAGACATTCTTTTGGAAGCCCGCATTTTGTCCGTGGCTGATGTCGTGGAGGCCATGGCTTCTCACCGTCCTTATCGCGCTTCTCTGGGTATTGAAGCGGCTCTTGAAGAAATAGAAAAAAACAGGGGGATTTTCTATGACACCGTCGCAACCGATGCTTGCTTGAAATTGTTCAAGGAAAAGCAATATCAATTAATATAACGTGATTTAAAAAAAATGCGTTGATGGCTATGGGCCTGGCGCTGATTCATTACATAGATCAAACGGTAATGCATTATTTTCCCAGCCATGTGTTCAAAAGCTCTATTTCCTTTTCTTTCCATTGCGGTGAAAATCGGATTTGCAGAAAAGATTCGTATAGGGAATCGATTGTTTTTACCGCATTCTCGATCACGTAAATTCTTTCCAGAAGTTTTCCGGAGCCATCATCCTGCTCGTCCTGCCAGTCTGCTTGCGGCATTTTCAGAGACTGGAAATAAAATGAATCCGCCTTGAAGATGAATTCCCATTCATTTTGATCCCGGATCATTTTTATTCCGGCTTCCTTGACTTTTTTCCCCTGCCGGATGGCTTCCTTGCCCTCTTTAAGTTCGGCGTGAATGCCGTGGCAGACAACGCCTTGGGAATATTCCCCCTCGCCGGCTTCCAGGGATAATCGCTTGAGAAAGTGGAGTTCCACCTCTGCCTTGCTGTTTAAGGTTATCCGGCCATTGCGCTCCTCCGATTTGAACCAGAGCCAGGTTAAAAATTCGCGGCCGATCACAGACGCGCCTGTGGAGGATTCGGAATCACTCGTGATGAGAGGATTCTCCTGCGGTGAATAAGGTTTAAGAGCCAGTGAAAAAGACTTTTTGAAAAGGTCGACAAAATCATCGGCGACATGATCGGACAGAGAAGAAAAATAAACAATGTTTTTGCTTACAGACCAGCACACATCATAAAAAGAAGGTACGGCGTCAAGCTTTGTCAACAGCGCCAGTCTTACCTTGTCTTTGATGCCTTCGGCCATTTGCTTGTTGATTCTGCTTTTGCCGCTTTCGGCGAGAAAGCGCTTTTCTTCTTCCATCAGTTTGATTTTCAGCAGTTTTGCCGGGATCAGTTTGCGGTCAACCCGCAGCGAAAAGATGAGATAATCGCCGAGCGCGTAATCGGCTTTTTCAAAATGGGTGTCCAGTATGTCGGTCAGGGAGACCCATCCCATTCTCTTCTCTTCGGTGGTTTTCGGAGAATCATGAAAGGCATTGGCCTTGATCCGGCTGTTGATAAAATTTAAAAAAGCCTGCGGCAATTGACCGTCGACATGAAAACGCGAAAACGTGAAACTTCCCTTGAGCAAACTCATAATATACACCTCATTTTGGTTGCAGCCTATAGTATAGCGACGGCAATGTGTCAAGAATTTATGTTGTGGATTTTCTCTGCAAAATCGATTATTCTGTAAATATATCAACAGGGTATTTATCCGTAGACAGAGCATTTTATTTATGTTAGTGAGCTTCATGTTTTCGGGATTCATTGGTGCTCTGTTTTGAAATGTGACGGATGACTGCGCGGTCATGAAAACCAAGCGCGTACGGGAAGCGCAGATTTTCCGCCGGGGGAGGTGGTTGGACTGAAAATAAAAAAAATAGGCATTGTTGCCAATATTGAAAAAGAAAATATTGCCGGTCAGGTCAAATCATTAAAAAAGTGGCTGGAAGAACAACATGTTCAGGTTTTTCTGGAAATGGCGATTTCCGGAAAAATCGATTCTTCCGGCGGGCTTTCGTGGAACGATCTCGCACGCAAGTCGGAACTCGTTGTTGCGCTGGGCGGCGACGGCACCATGCTGCGTGCGGCGCATTATCTGGCCGGTCACCGGGTTCCCCTGCTGGGCATCAATCTGGGGAGTTTCGGCTATCTGACCGAAGTCAACCTCAACGAAATCCACTCGACGCTGGAATTGATTATTAGCGGAAATGTCGTGACGGAAAGACGAATGATGCTTGATGTAAGCATCAAGCGCGGGAAAACGGTCACCAATGTCGGCAGTGTCTTAAACGATGTCGTGATCAACCGCGGCGATTTGTCCCGCATGAACGAACTGGAAATGGAGGTGAACGGCAGCTACCTGACAACCTACAAGGGAGACGGACTGATTGTGTCCACGCCGACCGGTTCTACCGCCTATTCTCTTTCCGCCGGCGGTCCCATTGTTTTCCCCGGGAATGATTTAATCATCGTCAATCCTATCTGTCCGCATACGCTGACGAATCGCCCGATCATATTTTCCGAGAATTCCAGCCTCAGAATTACCCTCTGGTCCAAGGATAAAGGCGCCATGCTGACGCTCGACGGCCAGGAAGCCTATAAAATCAAGTCCGGCGATGTCGTGACCGTCAAAAAATCGAAGCATTCGACCACGCTGGTTCTTTCTCCCTACCGCAGCTACGGCGAAATTCTGCGCTCCAAGCTCGGTTGGGGCGATTTACCTCCGGGAGCTAAAAAAAGGAAAAATGCTAAATGAACTGAGCATTAAAAATTTTGCCATTATTGATGAACTTCATCTCACCTTTGATGAGGGGTTGAACGTCATTACCGGCGAAACCGGCGCGGGAAAATCAATCATTATCGGCGCCGCCGGTCTGCTGCTTGGCGACAGAGCGGCGACCGAAATGATCAGGACACAGGCCGACACGGCAACCGTGGAAGCGGTTTTCGATATTGCCTCCAACAAACCCTTGCAGGATAAGATCGTCTCCATGGGCTTTCCCGACTCGGAGACGCTGATCATCCGCCGGGTCATTTCCCATTCCGGTAAAAACAGGGCGTTTGTTAACGGACAGGCGGCGACCTTAATGAATTTATCCGCCGTCAGTGAAATGCTGATTAACATCTGCGGGCAACATGAGCACCAGGTGATTCTCAATGCGGAAAATCATATTGATATCCTCGATGAATTTGGCGGCTGTTTGGCGGCCAGAGGCGCGTATGAAGAAAATTTTAACCGGTATCAGCAGGTCAGGGCGCACATAGAGCGATTGAAGAATTTAAACAAAAGCCGGGAAGAAAAAGCCGATTTGTATAAATTCCAGTTGAAGGAAATTCAGGATATTGATCCGCATCCGGCGGAAGATGCGGCGCTGTCCGATGAGAAAAAGATTCTTATCCATGCGCAAAAACTGACCGATTGCGCCGGCCGTTCGTATGATCTGCTCTACGGCGACCGGGATTGCGCTCTCGTTAAGATCAAGGAAATTCAACAGCAGATTCAAGAAATTAAAAAGATAGATTCCAGCCTGGATATTGCCGAAGCGGAGATTGAAAGCAGTTTTGTCATACTTCAGGAGGCGGCGCTGGCTCTGCGTGATTACAGCAAGAGTCTTTTTTTCGACGCCGACAGGCTTGCTGCGATAGAGGAACGTCTGGAATTGTTAAATCGTCTAAAACGGAAACACGGCGGATCTCTGGACGCTGTGCTGAACAAAAAAACGGAGATCGAAGAATCTCTGAAAACGGTTGTCTCCCTGGAAGAGGAATTGGAGAAGCTGAACCAGGAACAGGAAAAGATCAAAGGCGTTTTAAGACGGGATGCCCTGACGCTGTCCCGGATGAGAAAACAGACGGCGGAAAAATTGACAGACGCGGTGGAAAAAGAAATTCACGCGCTGAATATGCCGCACGCATCTTTTTCTGTCAGCATTAAACAACAGGAAAATACCGCTGAAAATTTCGGACCGAAAGGAATGGATGAAATCGAATTTTATCTCTCGGCCAATAAAGGCGAAGAAACAAAACCCTTGAATAAGGTCGCTTCCGGCGGTGAATTGTCGAGAATCATTCTGGCCTTGAAAAATGTTCTGTCGAGCACCGGTTCCGTGTCGTCGATTATTTTTGATGAAGTGGATAATGGTATCGGCGGCGCGGTGGCGGAAATTGTCGGCAGGAAGTTGAAGGAGGTTTCCGCCAAACACCAGGTGATCTGTATAACGCATTTGCCGCAAATCGCCTGCTTTGGTGAAAAACACTTGTATGTTTCCAAAAAAGTTGTAAAAGGCAGGACCATCACGTCCGTGCATGAACTTGACCACGAACAGACAATCGAGGAAGTGAGCAGAATGCTCGGCGGGGTTGATGTTACGCCGACAACAAGAGAGCATGCGCGGGAAATGCTCCATAACGCCCGGGCGCATAAAATTAAATCACCAGGAGAGCAAAAATGCTGAGGAAAGCGCGTATTGACGATGTGAAAACCATTCACCGCATGATCAATGTATCGTCGGGGAAAGGTGAAATGCTGCCGCGCTCCCTGATGGATATTTATAATTCTCTGCGTGATTTTTTCGTCTGTTATGATGAAAATTCGTCTCAAATCATTGGTATTTGCGCGATGAATATTATCTGGGAAAATCTCGCGGAAATAAGATCTCTTTATGTCGATGAAGATCATCGGCAAAAAGGCGTGGGGCGTGAACTCGTCGAGGCCTGCATTTCCGAAGCGATTACACTGGGGCTTTTCAAGGTATTTACTCTGACCTATAAAAAAGATTTTTTTGCCAGACTGGGATTCAAGGAAATCGACCGGAATCTTCTTCCGGAAAAAATCTGGTCGGATTGTTTCCGTTGCTCCAAATATCCGGATTACTGCGATGAAACGGCGATGATTGTCGAGCTATGAAATATTCACTGAAAATATTGCTGTTTATCATCATGACGATTTTTCTCGGCGGGTGCATGCGTGCAGCTTCCCATCCTTCGTTAAAAACCTTCGAATCCTTGGTGCCCGCAGACCCTGCGGAAATCGTCTTTCTGGATGATCTGGAGCCCGCATCGCTGGAGACGGCTATTGATCGCAGCATCCGTTTTTACGAGGGCAGGGGACGTAATAAAGTTTATCGGATAGACGACAGGGATGTTGACGCGCGGCAATTGAAAGAAACACTGATTGCTTTTCGCTCGCTTTTACGCACAGCGGGGAGTCCGGACAATTTAGCAAAAAAAATTGCAGAAGAATATGATGTTTATCGAGTTGCCGGGTCGGATGAGGACGGCAGTGTCCTCTTTACCGGTTATTATGAACCCCTTCTGGAAGGTTCACTGCAACGTACTGAAAAATACAGATATCCGCTTTACCGGACGCCGCCTGATTTGATTCGAAAAGGAAGCAAGGTCGGCCGGATGGAGGATGACGAATTTGTTCCCTATTACAGCCGCCGGGAAATTGATGTTGACGGTGTGCTCAGGGGAAAGAACCTGGAGCTTCTCTGGGTATCGGATCCGGTGGATTTGTTTTCTCTGCACATACAGGGGTCCGGCAAAATCAAGCTGGAAAACGGCAATCTTTTGACGGTTGGTTTCGCGCAGGATAATGGCAGACCATTTGGCAACGTAACTAAATTCATGCTGGAAAGCGGTAAAATAAAAAGAAATGAAGCTTCTTATCGATATTTGTTTTTGAGAGGAAAGAGCGATCAGGAAATATATGATGCCTTAAGCCACAATGAGAGATATATATTCTTTCGTTTTGTTGATAAGGAACCGGTAGGATCTTTAGGCGAACCGGTGACTCCGGGCAGGACAATCGCAACAGATCCGGACTTTTTTCCGGAAGGAGCGCTGGCCTTTATCCGTCTGCGCAAACCTGTTTTCGATGAAGAAGGAAAGATGAAAGAAAGAGTTGATTTTTTCCGCTTTGTTCTAAATCAAGATAAAGGATCAGATATTAAAGGTCCCGGCCGAGTGGATCTTTTCTGCGGTTTCGGGGAAAAAGCGGAATACACCGCCGGCACGCTCAAAGAAAAAGGCGAATTGTATTTGCTGCTTAAAAAATAAATTCTTTTCATTCATTCCTGCATGAGCTCACGCGGGGATATCTCGTCGGTGGCGTAAAGAACGGCCCTTTCCAGCGCCTCTTCGCGAAAGGCGTGGATTTTCATATATTCGGGATTGCCGGTCATTTCAATAAAAGCTTTACGGGATGGATACTGAACCAGCATTAACAGATCCCAGGTCTCTGTTCCGTTGAGCAGTTCTTTCGGCCTGCTGAATAATAAAAGTTTTCCGCCGACGCCTTCCACAAATCGGGTGGCTTCTTTCATATAGCGGACATACGATTTCCGGCCGCCGTCTTTTTTAAATTTCAGCAGATTCAGCATGACAAACGATTTGTCATTGGGATTTTTAAGCAATTCAATGAATGAGTCCTTATTTATTTCCGTCGCGTTCATACGAGCCTCCTTGTCTTGGTTGACAAACCCAAACTAGATTTTTTTCCGTTCACGGATAAAGCATCTGGGATCTTCCGCCAGATAATCTCCGCTGTAGGCCAGAGCGCGCCCCCGGCAACCGCCACAGACGGTTTTGTAATTGCATTCACCGCAAAGTCCTTTTAACGTTTGTTCTCTCCGGCGTAAATTTTGAAAGACCGGGGATTCCCTATAAATGCTCTGAAAACTCCGGTCGCGGATATTGCCGGCGTTGACTTCCACAAAGGGGCACGGCCACACATCGCCGTTAGCTTTAACATAGACAAATCCCCGTCCCGCCGCGCAGCCGTGAAAAACCTTGCTGGCCAGTTCGAGTCTCCATCCCTCTTTGATTCCTTTTTTCTCCAGGATGTAAGGCCAGTACTGCGGACCGGCAACCGGCTCGATAATTGTTTTCGCGGTTCTTTGTTTTTCAGCGATCAGTTCGCTCAAGTACTTATTGGCGCTTTTCTTTAACGTGGCTTTTTCAATTTTTTCTCCGCGACCCACGGCAACCAATTGATACATGAGCATGATGGCGGCGCCATTTCGATCTGTAAAATCAATCAGCTCTGAAAGATGCGGTATATTATATTCCATTGCCGTGGTGTTAATCTGCAAGACAATACCGGCTTTTTTCGTCGCTTCAATCGCGCGAAGCGCCAGATCAAATGCTCCCGGCTTATTGCGCACCATATCGTGAATGGATGGATCGGCGGCATCAATGCTGATGGCATTGCAAACCACGCCGTGATCTTTGAGCTTGAAGGCCATTTCTTCGTTGATTAGCGTGCCGTTGGTTGCGATAATATTGGCCAGACCGGCTTTTTGAGAATGTCGGAGCAACTCAAAAATATCCGGTCTTACGAGCGGTTCGCCACCCGTGTAAATCAACGTGCGAAATTCGCTGACGGACGCAATGGAGTCAATCAGTCGTTTCCCTTCGTCGGTCGTCAGTTCATCGGCACCGGCATTCCCGCTGACAGCGTGACAATGGATACAGCGGAGATTACAGGCGCCGGTGACTTCCCAGACCGGATGTCCGGGATATCCGATGCAACCCATACCCCAGGCGCCGTTGGCGACCGGTATGGATCTAAAACCGTATTGAAATCCCCATCCCGCGTATTTCCGCCAGTTGTTCAGATACGCCATCAACAGCGAACTGCCCAGTTGTCTGCAAAGCAGGGAAGGCGGATTATAAAATGCTTTGACCTTGTTTTTTGCCGGCATCGATCAACCTAAATACAGGCCAGAATATAGGCCAGGGATGTTCCCAGATTGACCGCGATATTCAGAGCGCATAGTTTTTCAAGCGTTTTACCGTCTTCGTACCTGCCGCGTAACATCATAAAAATGATGAACAGGGAAATGATCAATACGGGCAGATAAAAATAAATAATCTTAAAGGCAATTCCGAAAAACGGCGAGGCAAGCATGGCCGCGGAGGCCAGTAATGAAAAGACGACATAGATAAAATTGCCGTTTTTCTTTCCGATACGGTAAAGCAGATTTTTCTTCCCGGTGGCTTTATCCGCTTCATAGTCCGGGAATTCATTGAGCAGGATGACATTAAATATCGTCAATCCGATGGGTATGGCCATCCAGTGAATGGCCGGATGAATCGTTCCCGTCTGGATATAATACGCTGAAGCGACTGGAAGCCAGCCGTAACAAAAGCCGATGAAAATTTCCCCAACGCCTCTTTGCACCAGCCTGACCGGTTTGGTGGAATAAAAGAAACCGGAAAAAGCTCCCAGAAAACCCAGAAGCAGTGTGTAGGGACCGGTTTTTAAAACGAATTGGAGGATGATGCCTGCCAAGCCGGCCAGAATAATCGCCACGATGCTTGTCCAGAACGGAACCCGGGGCGATATTTTCGCGTTGGGCAGAATACGGGTGCCGCCGGCAAACAGATTTTCATGCAGACGATTGGAAATAACGTCTCCGGGGTAATCGAAATATTCGCCGGAATGGTAAGTCGACAGCATGATCAGGATAACGCCGGAAACTCCCAGAAGAAAGATTTCCGGGCTGAAGACGGAGTTCAGTTGATATGCCAGAACCGTTCCCAGTATGAAAGGCAGAACACCAACCGCATGAAAAGGAGGGCGCGATAACACAAACCATGTTTTTATTTTTTCGACATTGGAGCTTTGCATAACATACCCGAATCCGTTAAGGCGGGCTTTTTAACATAAAGGTTCTCTTTTGTAAAGAATCACGCTCCCGGGCGGTGACCGATAAATTTTACCTCGAACGAATATACCGTCGATGGGCAGACCTCATGAGATGAACGGGAAAAGGACGAGAATCTCGACTGAAAAAACGGGGAAATTATTGAGGCATAAAAGATTTTTTCCTTGATTGTTAATCTTTATTGTGCTAGTCGTAGCGCGAACTTGAGGGAAATGATCCCATCCCAAATCAGAGAACAAGCAGGTTTGAACAGAATATAGAAACGCGTTTGATGAAACACGGCACAGAAGGCCTGGACATTTTCCTGTCATGTTGCGGGTAAGCTTGACTCGTTTTATGTTAGAAACTTTGGTTATGACCGTGAAAGCGGTTGATAATAAAATTCAAAAATTTGATTTTATGAAAGGGGGATTTTAGAAGATGACGAAGGCAGAATTAATCGGAGTTATCGCGAAATCGGCAGGCATTACCAAGGACAAAGCGGGGAAAGCATTGGATACGTTTCAGGACGCGGTTACCAAAGAACTGAAGAAAAGCGGCAAACTCGCTCTGGTCGGCTTCGGCACGTTTTCCGTCGTAAAGAGAAAAGCCAGAGAAGGCCGGAATCCTCAGACCGGCAAAGCCATTAAGATTCCCGCGAAGAAAGTTGTCAAATTCAAGGCAGGAAAAGAACTGGCCGGTAAAGTTAAATAACAGATCATCTGGTTCATTTAAACTAAGGCCTCCGTATTTTGTCATAGCCGGAGGCCTTAGTTCGTTTTGACTTTAAAGGAGTTGTTTTTGAAGAGAAAGAGAATACTCAGCGGAATGAGGCCAACCGGCAAGCTGCATCTGGGCAACCTGCATGGCGCTTTGAAAAACTGGATTGAATTGCAGGAAAGCGGCAAATATGATTGTTTTTATTTTGTTGCCGACTGGCACGCGATTACCAGCGAGTACAGTTCCACGGAGGGCATTAAGGATAATGTCGTCAGTATGGTGATAGACTGGCTCAGCGTGGGACTTGATCCGCAAAAAAGCACGCTTTTTGTGCAGTCGGCCGTCAAAGAGCACGCAGAGCTTTTTCTGCTGCTTTCCATGATCACACCGCTGGCCTGGCTGGAGCGTAATCCCACTTACAAAGAAATGAAGACCGAACTGGCCAACAAGGATTTATCGACCTTCGGATTCCTGGGATATCCCGTGTTGCAGGCCGCCGACATTATCATGTATAAAGCATACGGAGTTCCGGTCGGCGTTGATCAGCTTCCGCATGTCGAACTGACCCGGGAAATCGCCCGTCGTTTTAATTTTCTTTACAAAGAAATATTTCCCGTTCCCGAGCCGCTTTTGACCAGTGTTCCCAAGCTGCTGGGAACCGACGGCAGAAAAATGAGCAAGTCCTACGATAATTCCATTTACATCGGCGATCGCGACAAAATTTTGAAAAATAAAATAGGTTCCATGTTCACCGATCCACAGCGGATGAGAAAGACCGATCCGGGCAACCCTGAGATATGCAACGTGTTCACCTTTCATGGCTTGTATTCTTCACAAGAGAAAATTAAAGAGATCGATATCGAATGCCGTAAAGCCGGAATCGGCTGCACGGACTGTAAGAAAATGCTGGCCGCGCGTGTTGCCGAAGAATTACGCCCCGTGCACGAGCGTATGGACTATTATACAAGTCATATGGATGAAATCGGGGCGATTATAGAAGACGGCAATGAAAAGGCGAAAAAGATAGCCCGTCAGACGATGGAAGAAGTCCGTAACGCGATGAATATCTAAATGCCTGTCGGGGTCCGAACGGACACGAGAGTTTCCGGTAATTTGTATGGAAAACGAACAAAACTTAAATTACGCCATTAAGCTGGATATCTTTGAAGGTCCGCTGGATCTGCTTCTTTATCTGATTAAAAAGAACGAAATTGACATCTATAACATTCCCGTCGCCCTGATTACCGAGCAATACCTTGATTACCTGAAAATGATCAAGGCCTTGAATCTGGATCTGGCCGGAGAGTATCTGATCATGGCTGCCACTCTCATTCACATCAAATCCCGGATGCTTTTGCCGCCGCCGGAAGAGCCGGAAGAAGAAGAGGAAGATCCCCGCGCCGAACTGGTCCGACAGCTTTTGGAGCATAAGACATTTAAAGAAATAGCGGAAAACCTGGGCAGCCGGCCGCTGCTGGAAAGAGATGTTTTTACCCGTGCGGCAGTTTTGCCTGAAGAGACGGAAAAATCTACGGATGATGAAGAAGAGCTCATCGAGGTCGGCGTTTTTGAACTGATTGAAGCTTTCCATCGCGTTATTGCACAGATGGATAAAAAGGTTTTGATGGAAATAGATTTGGAGAAACTGTCTCTGACGGATATAATCAATGAAATTATGGATCAGTTGACCTTGACAAAAAATCTTACCTTTGAGGATTTGCTTCAGGGGAAAAGAGATCGCCGGCGCATCATCTATACTTTTTTGGCGATACTGGAACTCATTAAATTGAGAATGATTAAGGCATATCAAACGTCTATTTTTGGAGTTATCCGGATATTTCCGGCCGTGGAGTCGTAAATGGAAAAGATAAAAGCAGTCATTGAATCTTTGATTTTTGCTTCCGACACGCCGTTGGCACCCGAGAAAATTCGCGCTGTTTTTCCCGAAATGGATAAAAAAGACATTCAGGAAATCATCGCGCAACTCGTAACGGAGTACAATGAGCGGCAGGGAGGGATTTTTCTGCAGGAAGTTGCCGGGGGATTTCAGTTCCGCACCAGCCCCGAACTCAGTCAGTGGATAAAGAAACTCAAAAGCACCAAACCTCATTCGCTTTCACCGCAGGCGCTGGAGACTCTGGCCATCATCGCCTATAAACAGCCGATTGTTAAATCGGAAATCGAAGATATTCGCGGCGTGGATGTGGGCGGTCCGCTTAAAGGTCTTCTGGAAAGAAAGCTTATTCGTATCGTCGGGCGTAAGGATGTGCCCGGTAAGCCGATCATTTACGGAACAACCCGGAAATTTCTGGAAGTTTTCAATCTCAAAGATATCATGGATCTGCCCAATATTCGTGAGTTAAAAGAACTCCATCAGCAGCAGGAGCTGCAACAGCAGGAACTTTTGGAGCAGGATCAGGACATATCGGAACTGCAACAGGAATTAATTGAATGTGATCAGGATGGTGCAAAACAGGAAAGCATAGAAGAAAAGATAGAAGAAGCTTCTGACTTATGAAAGAGCGTCTGCAAAAAGTTATTGCGACTGCCGGAATCACTTCACGGCGTCATGCCGAGGAGTTGATTACCCAGGGACGCGTCAGCGTGAACGGTGTTGTCGTGACGAAGCTGGGGGAAAAAGCGGACGCCGCCAAAGATACCATCCGCATTGACGGCAATATCATTTCCGTAGAAAAAACAAAGTATTATATCGCCCTGCATAAACCCGCCGGATTTGTAACGACACTTCATGATCCTCAGTCAAGACCGACCGTTGTTGATTTATTGAGCGATGTCCCGGAGAGAGTTTATCCGGTGGGACGATTGGATTACGATTCCAGGGGGCTGCTGCTTCTGACGAATGATGGAAATTTTTCGCAGCAAATTCAGCATCCCCGTTTTCAGAAACCCAAAATTTACAAAGTCAAAATTCAGGGACGTTTATCCAGGGAAGAATTGAAACAATTAAGCAAGGGCATTAAAGTTGACGATGATTTTTTCAAGCCGGAAAATCTCAGAGTGGAAAAATATAACGACAGGAGTTGCTGGCTGCGTCTGACGCTGAGGGAAGGAAAAAACAGAATTATCCGTAGAGGATTTGAGAAAATTGGCTACAGAGTTGCCCATCTGGTGCGTGAAGCGATCGGTGATCTCACGTTGGGCACGTTGAAAGAAGGCGAGTGGCGGCATTTGACGACCAAAGAAGTCAAACAGCTTCTGGATGATGCACAAAGCTCAAAAAGGTAAAATTTTCTTGACTTTCACCGAAAAATAAATAATAAATTCAGCCATAGAAAAGATAAAAATTATATTGTTATCTGGTAATTATGCGTTGCCATCAGTACGAAGGAGGGGGTATGAACAAATCCGATCTTATTGAAGCTTTAAGCACTAAGTTAAATCTGACGGAAAAAAAGGCGATTGATGTTGTAAATCTTATCTTCAAGGGTTTTACCGACGAATTGAAGAAAAATGGCCGTATTGAAATCAGAGGCTTCGGCAGTTTCGTCGTGAAAAAATACGGTTCCTACACGGGAAGAAACCCGAAAACCGGTACTAAAATCCAGGTTGAACCCAAAAAACTGCCCTTTTTTAAAGTCGGAAAAGAACTCAAGCTCAGAGTTGATAAGAAAAAATAACCGTTATTGCCTGTTCGGATAAAATATAAAAAGGAGGCATTTATTCTGCCTCCTTTTCTTTGTCCAACTTGATTCTTATTAAACAATCAGTCCAGTTTTCCAGTGCGTTAACGAAATTATTTCATGCCGGAAAAACGCAGGAAATAATTTCTAGCCTGCTAAATTTGCATTCACGAAGTCCCAGTTAATTAAATTTTGAATAACCGCGGCCAGATAATCCGGTCGGCGATTTTGATAATCCAGATAATAAGCGTGCTCCCAGACATCGATGGTTAAAAGCGCCTTTTGACCGTGGGCTAAAGGCGTGTCGGCATTGGCCGTTTTCGTTATTTTCAACTGATTGCCGTCTAAAACAAGCCAGGCCCAGCCGCTGCCGAATTGGGTGGCGCCGGCGTTTTTTAACTCTTCGACAAATTTTTCGTAGCTTCCCCATACGGCATTTATTTTTTCCGCGATTTTGCCGGTGGGAACGCCTCCTCCCGCTTTTTTCAGACACTGCCAGTAGAAGGAGTGATTCCATACCTGAGCGGCGTTGTTGAATATTCCGGTCTTGGAAGAGTCGTTAACGGTTGTTGTGATGATGTCTTCGAGTGATTTTTGTTCAAGGTCGGTTCCGGCAATGAATTTGTTTAAGTTGTCCACGTAAGCTTTGTGATGTTTGCCATGATGAAAATCCAGAGTGTTGGCACTGATCACAGGCGCCAAAGCATCTTTCGCGTAGGGGAGTTCCGGTAATAATATAGCCATGTTCAATCTCCTTTTTTAAAAACTTTATTTTCCCGCTGAATTGCGGGAAAAGTAAAAATCTTTTTATCCCGGCACTGCATCCGGATAGCAAAGCCTCTCAGGATGCCATCAACACGGTCTAATCTATGTTGCTCTTATAATAATTCATGTTTTGAATTTGTCAAATTCATAACATGTTTTATGGTGTTTGATTTTCGCCGCCAACGTTCCTCGCCTTGTATCTGAGCCAGTTGATATAAACGAACGTGAAAACGGCAAAAATTAACGTGGGAACGGCGACCTCCTGATTAAACAGGGTGAGGGCTATGCCTCCGGCCAGACCACAATCCTTCATGGTTCCCAAAAGTATAAAAAAATTAACTTTGTTTTCCTGCCCGTGAAAATAGAGTCCGATTTTCCGGATGAGGAAATAAAAGACGAACGTGCTGGTAAACGCTATGCAGGCGATCATGACAAGTTCTATCGACGGATTCATGAGGAAAATTCTACTGTTGGCCGTTATGGCGTAAAAAACTGTAAAATAGCAGTAGTCGAGCGCCGCATCTTCATGTTTTTTGATAACATGATCCCATTCTTTTTCCACGGCCAGCCGTGAAATCACCAGCGGCAGGACGATCAGGCACAGGATCAGAACGATGATATTCCAATAATTCAGGTTGATATATTTAAAAAAGCACAAACCGACCAGCGGTATGATGAACAACGTTCCGAAAAACGTTCCCGCAATGGACGTAAAAACGTAATTTTTTTCGATGCGCAATAAGATGCCCAAAAGAATGATTTCCAGTGATGACGGCATCGCGGCAACCAGAACCATGCCTGCCCAAAGCTCCTGTTTCTGAATCAGAAAAGCGCCCGTCAGGATAATGAAATTTCCCAGCACGAGATAATTCAGAAGATTACCTCTTATGGAAGAATAAAAAAGAGATCCGGGATGACGGAAGAAACCGCGGGGAAATCTCAGCAAGGTAATGGTTATAATGATCATTAAAGCGGGAAGAATCAGAATCCTGCCGACGTGCAGGCCCTGGGGAAAAACCATGCCGCAAATCAACGCTACAATAAAAATGATGTTCCAGCGATGCTCCTGAAAGGTAAGAGCCATCTGTTTTACCTCGTTAGAAATGTAGTTGTCTGCCTCCGTGATGAGCTTCGTTTCTATTGCTTCGAAAGCCCCGTATGGGTATAAATCGTCTAACGGGTTGAAGACATTATTCTTTTAACGCCGAAAACCAGTAAAAGAAAGAATATGTTCAGGAGCACTATAGTTCCTCCTGCCGGTAAATTCAACACAAAAGCAAGGATAAGCCCAAAAGTTACCGATAATATTGAGAATAAAACAGAAGCAATCATGGTCATCCGGAACCCGAGAGATAACTGCAAAGCGGTTAAGGGAGGAATAATAAGCATTGCTGAAACAAGCATGATGCCGGCGACTTTCATAGCCAGAACAGCGGCAACCGCCGTAAGTAGAAAAAGAATCATATTGATTCTCTTTGTTTTCACCCCCATGGTCAGGGCCAGTTCTTCATCGAATGTCAGGGCAAGAAGATCGTCATAGAACAATACGATTGTGGCCACGACGGTAAAAAAAACGATCAGTGAAAGCAATATCTCCGTATGAGTGACTGTGAGGATATTTCCGAAAAGATAGCTGAATAAATCGAGATTATACCCGCCGGATAAACTGGCCAGGATAATGCCCGCGGCAATTCCGATGGAGGAAACGATGCCGATGGCCGCATCTCCCTGAATGCGCTTTGACTGGGTCAGTTTCAGAATGGCCAGAGAAGACAACATCACCAGAGGCAGCGCTGCCAGTGTAATGTAAGTCGGACTGACGCCCAGCAGCATGACTACGGCAACGCTTCCGAACGTAACATGGGAAAGACCGTCACCGATGAGCGAGAAACGGCGTAAAACAAGAAACACTCCCAGAATGGAAGCGATGGCGGCAATCAGGATGCCTCCCAGAAATGCGCGCTGTACAAATTCATAATTGAGAATGCTGCTTAATTCCATGTGAGGCCATTTCTCTTTTTATCGTGCTGATGACAAATGACGTGCTGACTGTTTGGTCCGAAAAATCCGGTCATATCCGCTGAGGCGCAGAAGTCCTCAAACGTTCCGAAAAATATTATTTTCTTATCCATATAAAGGAGGTTACGGGCGTATTTCCCGATAATGCCGGTATCATGCGTGACCAGAACAACCGTTGTCCCGGTTCGATTCACCTCTTCCGTAAGCGTATAGAAAACATCTCTCGTTTCCGGATCCAGGGCGGTCGTCGGTTCGTCAAAGATCAGCAAATCCGGTTTCCGGATTAAGGCCCGCGCCAGCATCACTCTTTGTTGTTCGCCGTAAGATAATTCACCGATGAGCTTGCCGGCAAGATGAGCTATCCCCATCTGTGCAAGGATGGTTTTCAAAGCGGCCGGATTTCGTTTCTTTATTCCCAGTTGCACAATTTCCGCAGCGGTACAGGGAAAGTGGTAATTCAGCGCGTTGATTCTTTGCGGCAAGTAACCGATTCTGTGCCATTGATTAAAAGAGGTTAAGGGCTGTCCGAAGAGTCTGATGTTTCCCTTCTGCGGTTCAAGAATACCGAGAATATTTTTGATGAGAGTGCTTTTGCCGGAGCCGTTGGAACCGGCAATTCCCAGATAATCGCCTGGGTTGACAACGAACGAAATATCGCTGATGGCTTCCGTTCCTTGATAACAGAAAGAAAGATTCTCAATGCTGATTATTGTTTCGGACATTGCAATCCTTTCTGCAAATTGATCAGATTTTTTTCCATTAATGAGAGAAATGATTCTCCCTTGTTTATATCCGCTTTGCTGATATCGTGTCCGTTATTGAGTTTTAACAAACCAGCGGCCGTTTCGCTGGCGATTGTTTTTGCCAGGCGGGGGTTCATCATGTCTTCATAATAGACATGAGACACTTTTTCATTCTTGATCTGATCGATTAAAACAAAAATCTGTTGCGGTGCCGGTTCTGCGTCGGCAAAAACATTGTAAGCCGCGATATATTGCAGATGGTATCTTGCAGTCAGATAGGCGAAGGCCCAGTGTCCGGCATGCAGAACCGTCCTCGTTTTGCATGCGGCGAGCGCCGTTCGATACTGTTGATCCATGTTCGTCAATTTACGTTTGTAGTCACCGGCATTCTTTAAATAATAGTCGCTGTTGCGCGGATCTTTCTGAATGAAAGCTTCCGTGATATTATCCACCATCTTCTGCGCGTTATCCATATCCAGCCAGATGTGCGGATCAAACCGGGATACATGCCCGTCATGATTTTCATGCGTGTCATGATGGTCGTTCTCTTGATCAAGCGGCAGTAAAATTGCGCCATTACCGGTTTCCACCGCCAGCATATTGGTGTTTTTATCGGCGGCCTTGATAATTTTATAGGCCCACTGTTCCAGTTCGAAATTGGTAAAAAGGAAAACATCGGCTTTTGTGACTTTGACGATATCTTCAGGCCTCAACTCGTAATGGTGAGCGTCCGTTCCCGGCGGCAGGAGCATTTTAATGTTGATTTTATCACCGCCGATATTGCGGGCGAAATCGTAAACGGGGAAAATTGTGGCAATGACATGGAGCTTCTTATCTTTCGGATCGGGATCGTTGGCCTGTTGACAGGAAAAAATTAAAATTAAACAAAACAGTATCAACAGCGGTATTCTTTTTAAAAACATCATCAATCTTCTTTCTCATGGCAGCGTTGATCGTGAAGATTTAATTATGCCGTGTTATTCTGAATAAAAACGCGGCACATTAAATCCGGTTTCTAATATCCGGCTTTTTACGAGGAAGTCAAATCCTTTTCAGTCAAATATCATTTTAAAAAATTACCAGAAATGAAACAGCGATGCAACATATATCCATCATTGAATATTCAAGCGATGAAAAAAAATCTGATTCATGGTATAAATGAAATACCGCAAATTCAAAAAAGGAGACAGAACTATGAAACCCATCGGTCCTTTAATGTGGGAACACAGATTGATTGAAAAAATGCTTGCTTCGATGATGCGTCATATGGATCACGTGGAAAAGACCCGAAAGGTTAACCCGCTGATTATTGATATGGCCGTTGATTTCATCCGTGTTTATGCTGACCGAACGCATCATGGCAAGGAAGAGGAAATTCTTTTCAGAGATCTGGCAAAAAAAGACCTTACTCCCGAATTGAAGAAAATCATGCAGGAACTGCTTGATGAGCATGTCTGGGGCAGAAAAACAACGGCCGCGCTGGTCGCGGCAAAAAATAAATACCTGCAGGGCAATCAGGATGAATTACCCCGGATTATTGATGCTGCGAGGCAGTTGGGCAACTTTTATCCCAAACATATCGAAAAGGAAGATAAACATTTTTTTTATCCTTGTCAGGAATATTTTGACAAGGAAGAGCAAACCAGAATGCTTGCCGAATTCTGGGAATTCGACCGCAAAATGATTCACGAAAAATATAATAAGGTCCTTGACGACTATGTTGCGCTTTAACCTTTAGTAATTCCAGCCCCAGAACCCGAAAGCCAGCACGTTCATAATGATCGGCACCGCGTAGATGATGCCAACGGTCGTCAGCTTGGCCTTCATGGATTTCAGGCTGATGACCAGAATGGCGAAACAGAAAAAGTGGAAATAGCCAATCAGGAAAATAAGCCAGACGCCCTTGAAGGATAGATACCAGAACGGGTATTCCCAGACCAGATGGCCTCCGATGTTGAGCAGGCATTCGACAAAAACGCAGAAGGCGCTGAAACCAATGGCCCAGAACCATTTTTCAGGAATGCCCAGTATTTTCTCTTTCGTGCTTTCTGACAAGGTGTGGTAATAAATAATGCCCAGGATTAGAAACATGAACATGATTTCAATATTCCAACCCACCAGGGTCCGCAGGGCGGTATCGCCGGGAGTTGTCCAGAAAGCGGAACGTTGCGTCAGATACATTACCCATCCGTTCCATGTTTCGTTGAAGAAATCCACGCCGAAAATAGTCAATCCGGCCAGGACGGCGTTCCAGTTTTTGGTTTGGCGCGCCAACTTTATTTCTTTTGTGTAAATATAACAGACAATAGCCAGAAGGGGAATTACATACCATTTGATCATGGTCAGGTCTCTCAGTCCGCATAAAGCTTGTTGGGTTGCTTCCGTCATAGTGCCCTCCTTAGATTTTTTGAGTTAGAAAAATGGTTAAGGTTATCAATGCTTCCCATATTTTACTTTGCCAAATTGCAGTAATTATATTATATATCGTTCAAAATTAAAAAGAAAAAAATCAAGTTTCGTGATTCAGCTTGATGACAATTAAGGGAGCCTTTATGAATCTTAAGCCGATCTATCGTCTTTTCACCGTCATGACGATCTTTTCTGTCTTTTGTCTATCGGGGTGCGCCGGGCCGAGACTCTACAGTGTCAATATGTACTATGACGGGGAGATGTCGGTCATTCCCGCTTATTTGAAAGTTGCCGGACAGGCATCAGGCTCTGTTGCCGTCGCTGAATTCACAGATGTGCGTCAGATTGATGATCCGCTCGTCATCGGTCGCGTGATTCAAAACAATGGCGCAAAGATTCTGGTTTTCCCCCGCAATGTCAAGCCGACAAAGGCTGTCGCCCATGGGATAAAGCAATATTTGAAGAAAGCCGGATATCGGATTGCCGAGATCAATGAGCCATGGGATTTGAAAGAGGATAAAATTCCGATGGGGAATGCCGGCATTCTCATCGGTGGCAATATAGAAGAGCTGGAGATCATCTGTCGAAAAGGAAATCTGACGAATTCCTACAATACGAATATGACACTGGCCGTTGTTATCGCGGATGCAGCCCGGGGCAGGATATTGTACAGAACCCGCGTAAAAAGCATTTATACCCAGGAACATGTTTTGTTTTCTGAAAACATTCTTGGGCAGCAGGCTGATATGGTTCTGTCCGATGCCATCGAAAAACTTTTTGAGGATAAAAAAGTGGCGCAGACGATTAAAGAAGCAACCGCCAATTAAAATGAATTTAAAGGGCCGTCGGATCCTGCGGCTTAATAATGATCTTGATGGATTCTCGTCCGTCAACGACCAGTTGAAACCCTTTGACGATATCCGTTAAAGGAATCCGGTGTGTAATCAGATCCTCCACGGAAACAGTTTGCCATTCTATTAATTTTATCGCTTCAATAATATCGGGCGGACCGCAGTAGTAAGAAGTCAGGATGGTAATTTCCTTCATCCAGAAATCGTTGATCGGAACGACCACTTTCTTGTCCGGTCCCGGAACGGTGAAGAGCACAACCACGCCGCCTTTGTCCACGCCTTGCCAGGCCTGTTCTACGGCGGAATCTGCAGAAGCGCATAAAAAAACAATATCGGCTTTTCTGCCGGTCTGTTCCGTCAGGCATTTTGAAATATTATCGGCCGCGTTGATTACAATATCGGCGCCCATTTCCCGGGCAACATCCAATTTCTTCCGGTTGATGTCGGCGGCGATGATTTTGCATCCTTTGCTTGCGGCCAGTTTTATGTTGAGCAAGCCGGACATACCGCAGCCAATAACCAAAATCGTTTGTCCTTTTTTCACACCGGCGAGCCTTTGCGCGCGGACGACGCAGGCGAGCGGTTCGATGAATGTGCTTTGATCATAATCAATGCTGTCGGGCAACAGATACGTTCCGTTTTTTATTAACATCTCCGGAACAAGAATGTATTCGGCAAAACCACCGGGCAGCCTTTCTTTAATCTCGGCACATTGCGGATAGTGTCCGTTCCGGCAGTAATAACATTTCATGCAGGGCACTTTGGGAGCGATAAATACGCGATCGCCGGGTTTGTATTTCTTTACGGATTTTCCGACGGCCACAATTCGGGCGCCTACTTCATGTCCCTGAATCAGCGGCGCCCGAGGCAGCCGGTACCATTCGACAATGTCGCTGCCGCAAATGCCGCAGGACATGACCTTTACCAGCATTTCCTTCACCCCCGGTTTCGGTGTCGGAACGTCTTCGATGCGGATATCTTTATTATTATACCAGTACGCGACTTTCATAATGAGACCTGATGAAACTTAGTGAGTCTCAGATTTCAAGGGTGTATCGTATTGAAATCTGAGGGACGAACTCTCCCGCCAGACTATCCGGCAGGACAAATATCACAAGAGGAACTCTGTGATATTTGCAAGTCGAATTATCCCACCTACGTAGCCATGTGGGATAAAAATCATTTTTGTAAGTACAATATTATCCCGTGATCTTGAAGCGCGCGGGATTGGGGTTAATATTGATAAGTTTACAACATCCTTCATTTCATTTCGGGGAGCAAATCGATCAGAAATCTTTTTTTGATAATATTGCTTTAGAAGATTTCTCCCTTCGGTCGACATGGCAATATGATAATGAATAAGAGTTCCGTTTCAGCATTTCTTTTTCAAACTTTTGTAGAGCTCGAAAGCCTTTTTCGGAGTTTCATGGTCATGAACGACGGCGCGCACCGCCTGGATCATGGCAATCGGCGCATCCGACTGGAAGATATTGCGTCCCATGTCCACACCGGCGGCCCCTTTTTGCACAGCGTTGTAAGCCATGGTCAGCGCATCGAGTTCCGGAATCTTCTTGCCGCCGGCCATGACAATCGGCACCGGGCAGGACGACGTTACGGTTTCGAAATCTTTTTCCACGTAATAGGTTTTGATATAGTGCGCGCCCAGTTCCGCGCATATTCTACAGGCCAGCCGGAAATACTTTGCATCGCGGGCCATATCCTTGCCGACGGCTGTCACCGCGAGCGTCGGAATGCCGTAACGGTTGCCGATATCCACCATTTTCGTCATGTTGAGGATAGACTGTCTTTCAAACTCGCCGCCGATGAAAACCTGTACGGCCATGGCGCAGACATTCAGACGAATGGAGTCTTCGATATCTACGGCGATTTCTTCATTGGAAAGTTCTTTGAGAATGCTCGCGCCGCCGGAAACCCGCAGGACGACCGACTGATTGAATGAAGGCGGTATGACGCTGCGCAGAATGCCTCTGGTCAGCATCAGGGTGTCGGCAAAAGGCGCCAGAGGAAGAATGTTGATGTCTACCCGTTCCAGACCGGTGGTGGGTCCCTGAAAATAACCATGATCAATGGCCAGCATCACGGTGCGTCCGGATTTAGGATTGAATATCCGGGAAAGTCTGTTTTTCATTCCCCAGTCCAGCGCGTTCGATCCCTTGAGAAAAAATCCCTGCGTTTCCTGAGGCATGTCGCAATGAAACATTTTGGCTTCTTTGATTCCGTCCGCATCCGGCATACTGATATTCTCCTTTCCTGAAGCTTCAAAAAAGTTTTGACTGTTACCGATTTTATGGAAGGCAATCTTGCATATTTTTTGAAATCCGTCAAATTCCCTTTGGCGCAATGGATGTGACGGGCTCTTTTCTAATCATCCTTCATCAGGCAGATGGTTCCTGGAAATACGTCGAACGTAACGGCGTCAGGGTTCTGTCCGGGAGAAAAGATGATGTTAAACGCATTCCTCTTCCAGGGGAAACGTAAAGGCTCTCAGGCCCGCGCGGGGATGCTTCACTTTTAATGTTCTGACCAGTTCACAGAGAAGTTTTATTTTCTCATCACTGACGGCGAGCATCAGGGCGTTGTTATTGCCCGGCCAGTAATGTGTGCCCAGCTTCGGCTCGGTTTCTTCGCCTTCACCCATTAATCCGCTTATTTTAGTGTATGCCTTGAATCCGGCTTTTTTGAATGCGGCTATAATATCGTCATCGGTCGCTTCGGCGTAAATAACATAAAACATTTTCATAATCTTCACCTCTTATGGAAAAGACTTTTCTATCAATTATCGCTTAGCCGGCTTTTTTCGAACGCTTTTTCTTAAAATATTCCTGCCAGTCATCGAAGATATCATAGGCTGCCGGCACAACAACCAGCGTCAAAACCAGGGAGGTCAGCAAACCGCCGATAACGGCGATGCCCATCGGAGCGCGGGTCTCCGCGCCTTCACCAACGGCAAATGCAATTGGCAACATACCGAAAATCATGGCAAAGGTAGTCATGAGAATCGGCCGCATTCGCACCGGCCCGGCCTGCAGGATCGCTTCCCGGCGAGGCATGCCGCGTTCCCGTAAAACATTGGTGTAGTCAACGAGCAAGATGGCGTTTTTCTTCACCAGTCCCATTAAAAGGATTAAACCGATGAGGCTGAAAATGTTGAGCGTTTTTCCGGTGAGAAAAAGCGCTCCGAAAGCCCCGATAAACGACAGCGGCATGGAAAGCAAAACGGTAGCCGGGTGGATGAAACTTTCAAATTGCGACGCCAGAATCATATAGGCCATAACGATGCCCAGCAGCAAGGCATAAAGAAGAAAGATAAAAGACTCCTGCATAACTTCGGCCATGCCGTAATACTTCGGCACATAATCCGCCGGCAGAATGCGCCCGGCAATGTCATCCAGCTCATTCCGGGCCTCGCCCAGCGGCTTTCCTTCCAGAGAAGCAAAAATAGTAATGGCGCGCTGACGGTCGGCGCGGTTGATCACACTGGGGCCGGTGCCCTCTGCGATTTTGACCACGTTGCTCAGTTCCACAAGTTTTCCGTCCCGGGCACGCACATAAATTCTCTGCATGGCTGCGGAGCTTTCCCTGTCTTCGGGATTCAGTCTTACCCTGATATCATACCGTTTGCCCTTTTTCTCATCTTTATACCGGGCAATATCGAGTTCTCCGCCCACAAGTAGGTTGATGGCTTCGGCGATCGTGGCAACATCCACACCCAGGTCTGCCGCCTTGTCGCGATCGACATAAACCTTGACTTCAGGCTTGCCCGCTTCCAGCGAAGTATCCACATCCACGATTCCCGGCAGTCTGGCAAATTCAGCGGTAATCTGTTTGGCATATTTCTGCAATTCGATCAAATCCTGTCCGCGGATACTGTACTGGATCGGCACCTGTCTGATGCCGCCGCCAACCAGGGAGATATCTTCTGCCGATACCTTGAGACCCGGAATCTGCTTGAGTTTCGTTCGGATAATTTTCTTGATGTCTTCCTGACTCTTTTCACGATCAGCCTTCGGGACTAACCCGACAATCATGATTCCGCGGTTGGAGTACCCCTGATACCCCTGAACATAAAACACAGACTTGATTTCCGGAATATCTCTGACCATTTTTTCGGCAGGCGTGAAATACTTTTCCACCTGTTCGACCGAGTAATCAATGGGCGCCTCGAGGCGAACGATGAAATTGCCCTGATCCTCAGGCGGCAGGAATTCCTTGCCCAGCCCGAAGATCATGATCAAAATACTGAAAATAAAAACGAGGAGTGTTGCAAAAAGCATCAACGCCCTGTGCCGGAGCGAAAATCTCAGAACACGGCTGTAAAAAGCTTCCAATCTCTTATAATTCTTTTCCAGAAGATCACCGGTTTTTTTCCAGAAAGACCAACGCGTGATAAAGTTGCCTTTTGACGCCGGGGAATTGTGCGGTTTGAGAAAAAGAGACGCCATCATCGGTGTCAGAGTAAAGGAAACAAGCAGAGACACCAGAACGGCGAAAACGATGGTCAAAGCAAATTGCAGAAAAAACCGGCCGATCAGCCCTTTCATGAAAGCGACAGGGAGGAATATAGCCACGATCGCCAGCGTGGTGGCCATAACCGCGAGGCCGATTTCCGACGTGGCAAATTTTGCCGCTTCCACGGGTCCCATGCCTTCTTCCACATGCCGGTAAATATTCTCAATAACGATAATCGCATCATCGATCAAAAGCCCCACCGAGAGCGACAACGCCAGCATGGTCATATTATTGAACGTGAAGCCAAACGCGTTGATCAGGGCAAAGGTGGAAATGACGGAAACAGGCAGCGCCACGGCGCTGATCAAGGTGGTGCGGATATTTTTGAGAAAAAGGAAAACCGCCATGATCGCAAAAAGACTGCCGAGAATTAAATGCTTCTGCACCTCATCGATCGATCTTACGATAAACTTGGATTGATCCATCGCAATATTGATCTTCATGCCGGGAGGCAGTGTCTTGTTAATCCGGTCGACTTCTTTTCTCACCCTTTCAGCGACAGCAACGGTATTGGTTCCCGATTGCTTCTGAATTCCGATGCCTACGGCCGGAACCCCGTTGAAACGGGCCAGCGATCTTTTCTCTTCCGTGCCGTCTTCCGCCCTGCCGATATCCTTGATTTTTACCGGAGCGCCTTTATAATAACTGACAATCAGATCGTTGAAGTCCGGCATGCTGGGGAACTCGCCCTTGATCCGCACGGTGTATTCCTTGGTTTGTGTTTCGATCCGACCGCCCGGCAGTTCGACGTTTTCACGCTTCAGGGCAAGGACAATATCGGCGGGAGAAACTTCGTAAGCCCGCATTCTGGCGGCGTCCAGCCAGATACGCACCTGTCTGAGCCGTAAACCGTTAAACGTGACATCGCCGACTTCGTTAATGCGCTGCAATTGTTCTTTCAGGACTTCATCGACATAAGTGGACAGATCGCGTATCGATTTATCGCCTGTCAGGTTCATGTATAAAATCGGTTGTGAGTCGGGATCGACTTTGGCAATGCGGGGCTCTTCGATGTCCTCCGGTAATTTGCTGCGAATGGTGGATACTTTTTCACGGACATCCTGAACGGCCTGGTCAATATCTCTCTCCAGCACGAATTCCACAATGGTGCGGGAAACGCTTTCCGTGCTGGTGGAGGTGATGGTTTTTACGCCGTTGATCGTGTTGACGGCGCCTTCGATTCTGTCGGCCACATCCACATCCATGACATCGGGACTGGCGCCCTTGAGCGTAGTGGTGATGGTAACGATGGGAAAATCGACTTTGGGGAACAGGTCAACGCCGATACGGGGGTAGCTGACGATGCCCAGCACCACCAGCGCCATAATGACCATGGTGGCAAAGACCGGACGTTTGACCGATGTATCAGCGAGCCACATGGACTTTTACTCCTTCCGACAAATTGTTCTGACCGACAACCACAATCTGTTCTTGATCTTTCAGGCCTTCGATGATTTCAATATTCTCCCCGTATTTCTGACCTGTTTTAACTTTTCTGGATCGGGCGGTGGTCTCTTCAACAACAAAGAGACTGACGGTTGAATCGTTGTAAATCAGCGCGGTCAGGGGAGCGACAACGACGTCCCGCGGGGCTCCCGTATAAATCGTGGCTTTGGCGAACAATCCGGGTTTCAGCAGACCTCCGGCATTGGGAATAACGGCTTCCGCCTGCATGGTTCTTGTCCGTTCTTCCAGGTGGGGATAAAGCAGATTGACCCGGCCTTTGAATTTTTTGTCGGGAAACGAATCGACGGTAAAGTCGACATCCTGACCTGTCTTTAAAGCGGCAAGGTCTCTCTCGCCAACGGTAAAATTCAACTTCAGCAGATCGACTTTGATTAATTGAAACAGAGGCGAACCGGTGCGCACATAATCGCCGACGGAAATTCTTTTTTCCTTCACCATGCCGCGCAGTGGCGAATATATCTTCGTCCTCGCCACTCTTTCACGGGATGTATCCAGCGTCGCTTTTGCTCTGGCCAAATCGGCCTCCGCCAGCGCAACCCGGGTGGATATATCGTCGAATTGCTGCCGGGTGATCAATTCTTCCCTGAACAGGGCGTCCTTTCTCTGAAATTCGGCTTTCACGTTGGCCAGATTGGCCTGGGCCTGTTTCAGAGCCGCGTCCGCGCGTTTTTCATCCAGCGCGTAATCAATATCGTTGATTTCCGCGAGAAGCGTTCCTCTGCCGACCGCGGAGCCTTCTTCCACTTTGACGGTCTTAACAATGCCGTCGACTTCCGAACTGATGACGACCTCCTCATCTGCTTTTAATGTGCCGGTCGTTTCAATATAAGGACGGACCTGTTTTTTGACCGCCTGTGTAATGCGGACATTGATCAGATTTTCTTTTACGGCCTTCTCTTTCTTTTTGCAGGATGCCAGAGACAAAGCGATGACCGCCACCAGTAAAATCAGCAATACTGATTTTAAAGCGGTTACTTCCGATAATTTTTTTGTATTGAAGCGGACCGTCTTCCTGAAATGCATGATATTTTCCCCCTGACTATGAACCGATGAATCTCCACGTTATTTTTCAGCAAGAACAAACTGCAGCAATGTGCCGCTCGCTCTCTTCATTTTTAAATAGGCCAACTGATAGTTGTATAATGCTTCCGCTACGTTTTTGTCGGCGGTCAGCAACAGCGTGTTGGCGTCCATGACATCCAGACTGGTTGCCAGGCCGTTTTCAAATTGTTTCATGACCGCATTATAATTATCCCGGGCAAAGACCTGCTGATCTTCCAGGAATTTTAAAGAACCTTTCAATGTATCCAAGTCGAGACAAGCGCTTTGCACTTCAATATCCACACTCTTTTTTAAATCATCATAGGCCAGACGGGCCTGACGCTCTCTGGCTTTAGCCTCCCGGAATTCGGCCATCCTCAAGCCGCCTTCAAAAAACGGGAAGGAAAGCGAGATGCCGCCATAAATACTCTCGTCATTAAATGTCGAGCCGACGGGATCCTGATCCGCCCGATTGAAAACAGCGAACAAACCTATACTGGGCCAGAAAGCGCCGCGGGCATATTGGACCTGCTGTTCGGCCATTCTCGTCTGCAGATCATAACTCTTCAGATCGGTGCGCTCCTCCAGCGCCGATTTGCGCAGATTTTCGATTTCACAGGCTTCCGGCGAGGAGAGGGTTTCTTCTTTTAGACGAAAATCCGGTTCCACACCCGTCAAACGTGTCAGCGCGGCACGCGCCAGTTTCAGGGCGTTGGACGCCTTCAGATCGTCCGCTTTTGCGCCCGACAATTCTCCCTTGGCGCGCAGCAAGGCGGTTTTGGTCAATTCACCGACCTTCATCCGGGTTTCGACCAGATGATGGTATTTGGTCAGCCTTTCCAGATTGGCGCCGGCAATCTCCAGCGTTTTCTGAGCTTTGAGCACGTCGTAAAAAGAAGAGGCCACGGCCAGAACAAAATCCGATTTGGCCCAATCCAGATCGTATTCGCTTTTAGAGATGGATTGTCCGGCAATAGTCAAGGCGTCCAGTTCGCGTGCGCTGAGTGAAAAGGTCTGATCGGCTCGAACCCCCCACGCTCCCGATTCTTCGGGCTGGATCATGATGTTCGCGATATTGTACTTGTCTTCTGTAAACCAGCTGTAACTTCCATAAGCCGTGAGCCGGGGAATTAAAAGTGACAAGGCCTTGTTTTTGCTCATTTGTGAGACATAGACATTCTCCCGGGCCATTTCGATTTTCTCGGAACTTTTTAACGCCTTTGCATAGATTTCATTGAGCGTGTATTCCTGTGCGGCCGATGGTGCGGTCAAGATGAACGTCGCCGACAGCGCGATCATCAAACATAAAACCCCTTTTTTCATTGTGAAATCCTTTCCCCCGGAACTACGGCCAGATATTGCCCATAGCCCGCTGCAGTCGCGCATAATTGATATTGTAATCGCCGAGAGCGTTGGCGTATTCCGATTTCGCTCTGGTCAAAAGAGTCTGAGCGTCGAGAACTTCCGTGGCCGTGGCGACTCTTTCTTTATATCGCTCTTCCGCGATACGGAAATTTTCCTCGGCTTGTTCAATCAGTTTCTGCGATACGGAGATTTGGTTTTCCGCTTCCAGCAGTATCAGATAGGCGTTTTTTATTTCCAGAACGACCTGGTCGTTCAACTCTTTGGAGGCCGCAATTGCCTGGTTTTCTCTGGCCCGGCCGGCATCGACTCTGAATTTCGTTCTTCCCCATTCCCAGAAATTCCAGTTGGCCACGGCCATGACGTACCAGCTTTCCGCGTCCTTATAATCGCTGCCGTGAACCGAGGCATGATCCCCGAAGCGGCCATAATTGCCGATAACACTGACGGCGGGAAAGTATTCGCTCTGGGATATCCGTACCAGTTTTCCGGCCTGTTCCGCTTTCAGTGAGGATATCTTCAACTCCGGCCTTGACTGGCGGGCGATCTTCAGACATTCTTCAAAAGATTGTTTCATTGGCTCATACGTCAGCTGGTCCACCACGTTCACCGGTGAAAAAATATCGCGTTTCAACAGAGAGTTGAGGCGTGATTTGGCGAGTTCCACGGCATTTTGAGCGCGCACCAGGGCCTGTTTGCCGTTGGCCAGTTCCACTTCGGCATAAAGCAGATCATTCTTTGGAATCATGCCGGCTTTAAAATAATTTTCTGCCACGTCTCGGTGCGCTTTGAGCATTTCCACGGATTGGCCAGCCGCTTCCTGGATTTTCTGGGTCCGCAAAATATTGAAATAAGCGATTTTAACATCCTGCACCACGTCCTGTATTTTTGCCGTTTCTTCCAGGCGGGCTGTATCCTCTCCGAGCCGATTCGCCTGATAATTGGCCAGAATCGCACCGCCGGCAAACAGCGGTTGTTTTGCCTCGATACTCCAGTTGTAATTGTCTCTGGTCCCTACGGGAATTTCCATCCCGTTCATGTCATAGAGCGGTCCTGGAGGAAGACCCTGAAATCTGGAAAACGGCGCCTCGTTCAATCGCGAATAACTGTAAGAGGTGCTGAATTTAGGCAAAAATCCCGTAACCGCCTCCATCTTCTGGGCGGTAGCGCTTTTTAATCCTTCCTTCGCAATATTCAGCACGATGCTGTTTTTCAAAGCAAGGTCGATGCTTTCCTCCAGAGTCATGAATTCTCCGGCAAAACCGGGACGAACGGAGAAGATGATTGTCAGTAACATTAATATAACGAATGAAGATTTTTTATCGGCCATGATTTTTCACTCCATGAAAGAAAATGTCCAGAACAAACCCCTTCTTGGCGGAGGGCGACTCGTTTCTCGACAACAGGATCCATTCCATCGATACGGCTCGGATTAAATACACCAGAGATTGAGCCATATCATGGGCCGGCATGTTTCTCAGCACCCCTTTTTCGATGCCTTCTTTTAACAAATTTTCAATGAAACGGACATAATTTAAGTAGTCTTCAATAAGTTTTTTCCGCAGCGCAGTCATGGCTTCCGTCAACGCTGCATTTTCGCCTTTAAAAAGGGAACGGCAAAAATCGACGTTTTTTTCCATAAATTGCAGTTGAGAATCGACCAGCATCTCGATTTTCTCAGTGACATTTTCGGTCCGCTCGGTTGCCTCCCTGATTTCCGTATACATTAAATCGAGTTTTTCGGTGATCATCGATGTGTAAAGATTTTCCTTGCCTTCGAAAAACTGATAAAGAGACCCCGTAGAAAAACCGGAAGCGCTGGCGATTTCAGCCATCGTGACATTATGATAACTTTTGACGGAGAATATTTTCTCCGCCTGCGCCAGAATATATGCCCGGCGCATATTAAATTCACGTTCTTTTCTTTCCAGTCTTTCCATCGCTGAAAACCGATATCATGAATGATTGTTCAAATTTTGAATGGTGGTTCATGATTATCGAATATGAATTGTTTGTCAAGATAAATATTAAAAAATGTGAAAATATTTTCCATTAAAGAATTATTAAATATTTTTTTGTATTTTCCCCTGGAATTTAACGTTTCTTTAAACATTATAAAGAGTGACGGCAATGTTTATCTTTTAGAAGATATAAAATATCATATTATATATTAATTACTTATAATAAATTAATATTTTCCATAAAAGTTGGCATATTTATTTCATAAACAATGACCAAGAGTTTTAAGATTGTCCAAAAGGAGATAAAACGAGCTATGAGAAAATTAATGCAAACAACCCTCTTGACTGCTTTCGTCGTTTTGGTAACCGCTTCTTTCAGCTATGCCGAATTCAGCGTTACCGGAAACACCAATTTCCCGTTCTTTCACCTTGGTTGCTTAATTGTTGGCGGCTTAATTATCATTTCTCTGAAAAGAAAATACACCAAGCTGTATATGAGTGAAGCAATAGGATCTTTTGCTCTTTATGCTTTGCTGATTTCAATTTTTACAGCGCCGGTGGTTGACGCTCTTAAAAACTTGATCAACTAACCCCTTTTCCCCTTCAAAGATATACCCTTCAGGAACCCCGTGAAGTTTTGCGGGGTTCTGCCTTATAATGAGACTCGCTGAGAACGAGCAAAGCGATGATCGAAGCGTTAGTCGAATTATCCCCGAAGCGAAGCGAATGGGGATTGGAGACTTGCTGATAGTGAGCCAAGCTGAAAACGAATCCCGACGAGTCGGGATGAAGTTTAAAGCGTAAGGTGAACTATACCAGGCGCATAGTACCGTGGTAGAACGAGCAAAGCGATGTTCGTCCCTGCCACCTGACAGTGGGGGGATAATTTACTCTGAGATTTTCCGATCACTTCGTGTCGGAAAACCAAGGTTCATTCAGGCGTTAGTCGAATTAGTGAGTCCCACATTTCAGAAGCGCATAACCTAAAGGTCACTATAGGCGCACTGAATTTTGTTGAACGAACTATCCTTTGTGCGAAACACATAGGGATGTTCCCGGAGCGGGAGAGGGAATAAGACTCAAGTTTCACAATCGCGGTGGGCCGAAATGTGTGAGGGGGTTCGTCAATTGCGAAGTCCCGGTATTGGAAACTTTCCCGGGAGTAAGGCGATGCGCGGCAATAAGCATCCCTGCTAACGTTTCTTCGCCAGCTTGTTTGCAGGTCCCAGCGCTTTGACTCTGGCCGTGACGCCCTTGATCACCTGAGCGAATCGGTCACCTTATTCGTAATGACGTTTCGCATGAAGCATTTGGGCTAACGAATTTGCATCTGACCGTGCAGCTTCGGAAATGGGGGCCTGCTTCCGAAAACGTCTGGTTTCGTAAAAGTCGAGTCCACTAATTTTTCCTCTTCGAGAAAAAGGGCTTGCCGAATTTATGGAAGGATTATCGCGGCGCGGAGATCAGCGAGGGAAAGATTTTGGACAATAAGATCCGAAAATCATGTTGGGCATCTCGCACAGGAAGCACCCGGTAAGAACTGGTGGACGGAATATTCCAGACCGTCTCACCATCATAGAAATATAAGACGGCAACCATATTAGAACCGTCCGTATCGGAAGACCATTGGAGTGCGCGGGTTATCGTGATAAAATCAATAATGTGATAACCCGATGTTTGTTCCTTGCCGTGATCGTATAAATCCGCCAGTTCATCGATCGTCGGCATGCGCCAGTCGGTGTAGCTTCCGCCGTTGTATTGTTCGCAATATAACTTGGCGTCATGCCAGTTGATGTTTGCGCCATTATCTTTACTGGCCCACATGAGATTGGTTTTTTTGTCCAGGACCGTTCCGTTTTCAAGGGCAACAAAATTATCATCACGGCTATGGTCAGTCGCGGGTGATCTGCCGATGGAATCCGTTTGCGGTTGCAACTCGTCAGCAAGGCTCCCATCATCTTGCGTATCCCGGACAGACTGGCCTATGGTCGTACTGTTATTATGCCATTGCTTTTCAGGAACGCCGGCACACGACAGAATCAAACCTAACATCGATGTAAAAACGCTTGTAACAATGAATAGCGCAGCCTTATCTTTGATCGTACTACTCTGAACATTTCTGATTTCCATCATGTCTTATCCAACAATGAATATTCAAACGCCGTTTTTATTCCTGCAAGGACCATAGAGATAATCCCGTATCCTCATCAAATCTTCTTTCCAGCATCAACCCGTCAAACGTCTTTATAATAAATTCACAGGCAAAGACAATCGTTCCCGGGGCAAGATGACCGCCATAAACGTTGCCCGTGGAATCGGCCAGGGTTACGTGCGCGTGTACAAAAGGTTTTCCGTCCTTGATTGAAATATTCCCGGTTAAGCTTGTCATCTCCAGCGGTTCATTAATGGTCATGATTACATAGTCTCGTTTGGTCTGATTGTAGAACGCGATGGACGCCTTTTGGACCGCACCGATTGCCTCAATGCTGCCCAGGTGAATGTTTCTTTCCTGACATATTTTTGTAATTTCTTTCAACAGGTCGACGCCATGCTTCATCGTGCCCATGAATTTTTCTTTCTGTCTGATTTGAATGATAGCGGTCATTTTATTTCTCCGTACCCGCGAACTAAAGAAGCTCATCCAGACGTGAAGATAATCTGCGGGAGAGTTTCTGCAAAAGACCTGTCTCCATGTCAGGCGAATAACGGCTTTGGGCGGCGTCACCGTTATTCCAGCTTCCCGTCACTTCCCCGTTGATTTTGAACGGCACCATCGCCAGTGATTTGATGAAATATTTTTGATTTGCCGGAAACAATTTGTAATAGGGCCTGAGATTCTTGTTGACCAGAATCGGTTGCAGTCCGGAATAGAAAATTTCACGAAAAGAATCGGCTTTCATCACGCTGAACCGGTCTTTTAGAAAACCGGAGGATTTTGCCGCTTCGATAACGGGCAGAGCTTTTGCCGTATCAGCCAATGTCATCCAGACAAAGGGAATATGGAATTCTTCTTCGATTTGCGTAAACAAAATTTCAAAAAGCTCCGCGATACCGGAGGCGTCCGACAATGCCTTGTCGATTTTTTCAAAACCTGACGCAATTTTTGTATTGATGCGGTCGATATTTTCTTTTTTACTCATTTCTTTCCCTTACCATTGCGCGTAAAGAATAAGGTGATCGGACGGCTTGTCCTGCAGACGTGATTCCAAGTCAATGGTGCAACTTTTCGATTTTGCGGCCAGCGTTTGCGTGGCCAAGATATGATCAACGCGCCAGCCCAGCTTGCGACTGACCGAATCTCTGATGCGGTAGTCAAAAAAAGTGTACTGGCCGGCGACACCCGGATAGTGCTTGCGAAAGACATCCGTCAGGCCCCATGATTTTATGTCTTCGAAGGCCTTCCAGACTTCCGGGTTGAAGCAGACGTGTCCCAGCAATCTTTTCGGGTCGTGCACGTCGATCGGCTCCGGGGCAATATTCAGATCGCCGCACCAGATGACCTCATTCCCGGGCTGAAAATTTTTCTGCAGATATTTTTTAAAACGGTCGAGCCATTTCAGCTTATAGGCAAATTGTTCACTTCCCATTTCCTGTCCCTGCGGGACATAGGTATTGACGATCGTCAGATCATGGTATTGCGCGATGATCATGCGATCGGCATCGGCCGGTTCAGAATCAAAGCCGCAAGTAACTTTCTGCGGTTTCTGCTTTGATACGATGGCCACACCCTTGTATTGTTTATCGCCTTTGAAGACTGCGTTGTAGCCCAGAGCCTCAAACTCCGCCGCAGGGAAGCCGGCGTCGGCAACCTTTGTTTCCTGCATACAGAAATAATCGGGACTGTTGGCCCTGAGCCACGGCAAAACAATATGCAGACGGGAACGGATGGAGTTTACGTTATACGTGGCAATTTTCAAATGTTCCACCGCCTTGGGTAATTTTTTAAATTAATATCATGAGCATTCATTGCACTCAAGTTCTTTTGTCTGATGATGCGTGTTTTTATTGCATGAAAAATCTTCAAGAAAGAGAGCGTTTTTCTTTGAAAAGGCCGAATATTCATGTTGACAGCATCCCCGCCTTACCTTATAAAATCCGAATAAATCAAACGGACGAGGTTGATCGTATGAAAAAATTTTGGTTATTTTTTGCAATAGTGTCTTTTTTTGTTTTTCAGATTTGTGCCTGCGGCAGCGATGACTCCTCCAAAATCAAAATAGGCGTTATTGCCGAACTGACCGGCGATGTTCCGGCCGTCGGTGCCTCCTGCAAGAACGCCGCCGAAATGGCCGTTGACGAAATCAACGCTGCCGGCGGCATTCAACTGGGTGACAAGAAATATCAGATTAAGTTGATTATCGAAGACAACGCCGGCAAGGCCGATCAATCGGCCGCCGCCGCGCAGAAACTGATTACACAGCAGAAGGTCGTGGCCATCGTCGGACCCAACGCCAGCCGCTACGCGCTGCCCGCCGCGGAAATCGCCGAAACCAGCAAGACGGTTTTGATTACACCCTGGTCCACCGCGCCTAAAGCCACCCTGGATTCCAAGACCAACGTTCCCAAAAAATACGTTTTCCGCGCCTGCTTTATCGATCCGTTCCAGGGAGGGGTGCTGGCAAAATTCGTTTTGAACGATCTCAAACTGAAAAAAACAGCGGTGCTTTACGACGTCGCTTCCGAGTACAACAAAGGCATTGCCGAAATATTCAAGGATGTTTATGAAAAAAACGGCGGCAAGATTGTTGCGTTTGAAACCTACACCACCAACGACAAGGATTTCTCGTCTCAGTTGACCAAGATCAAACAGGCCGCGCCGGAAATAATTTTCCTGCCCAACTATTACAGCGAAGTGCCCCTGCAGATTCAGCAGGCAAAACGTCTGGGTATTACTGCGCCGTTTATCGGCTCGGATTCCTGGGGTTCCGAAGAACTCGTGAAACTCTGCGGAGCGGATTGCAATGATTATTACTTCAGCACGCATTATGCAGCCGACTCGGCCAGCGACACAACCAGGAAATTTATCGCCAACTACAAGGCTAAATACGGAACAACGCCGGATGACGTGGCCGCTCTGACCTATGATTCTTTCGGCCTTTTGTGGCAGGCCATCAAAACCGCCGGCAATAAAGACCGTCAGACGGTGCGAGACGCATTGGCCAGAATTCCAAAGTATGAAGGCGTGACCGGCAATATGCAGTTTCAGGAAGGCTCCGGCGACCCGATCAAAAGCGCGGTGATTTTGAAAATAAAGGATGGGAAGTTTACGTGGTTTGCGAATGCCAAGCCTTGACGGCTTTCTAAAATGTCCGCATACGGCGTTGCGCTTCAGCTTTAGTCACTGCGACCTACGCAAAAGCAGGCCATTCCTAAAGCCTCGCGCGCTTTGTCTGCGAACATTTTATTTAAGCCGCAAAAAATAGCCATACCGGGGCAGGAGGCCGGCCATGTTGCCCGCAAGGGTATTGCAGTTTCAAAAATAACTCCCGGATGCCGGATCGAGTCCGGCATGACAGGGTAAAGGAAGGATTTTTTATACCATTTAAATCAAAGATGATATCACGGCCGCAGTGAAACTCAAATTACAGTAACGAAGTGAACTGGAATTTGAAAGTTGAACCGTCCCGCTTCAGCGGGACGAGGAGGAGGCGCTGGAGGCGTATATGTCAATACGTTGAGGACGCCGACGACGAAGCAACAAAGATAGCCTTTTGATTTAAATGCGTATGCATCTATGGCCTATATTTTCCAGCAAATTTTAAACGCCCTGCAACTCGGCAGCATCTATGCGCTGATTGCTCTGGGCTACACGATGGTTTACGGCATTCTGACCATGATCAACTTCGCGCACGGCGATTTATTCATGATCGGCGCTTTTTTCTGCTTTCTCATTGCCGTTTATTTCAAGCTTTCTTTTATCCCGACGCTGCTTTTATCCATGCTGGGCGTTGCCTTCCTCGGTGTCATCATCGAACGGCTGGCCTACAAGCCTTTGCGCAACGCGCCGCGCGTGTCCGCCATTATCACGGCGCTGGGCGTCGGCCTTTTCCTGGAAAATTTTACGCTGGCGCTTTCACCGTATCCCAAACATATTCCGCAGCTTCTGGAAAATACGACCTGGACTGTCGGCTCCCTTTCTATTTCCTCGCTCCAGATTCTCATTATTGTCCTTTCACTCGCGCTGATGGTGGTTCTCGATTTTATCGTGCAGCACACTAAAGCAGGCATGGCCATGCGCGCCATTTCCTGGGACAAGACTATTGTTCCGCTGATGGGCGTGTCGGTCAATAAAATCATCTCACTGACATTTGCCATCGGCACAGGCCTTGGCGGTGCGGCCGGTGTGATGTACGGGCTTGCTTATCCGGTGATTGATCCCTACATGGGCATCATGGTCGGCTGGAAAGCGTTTATCTGCGCCGTCGTGGGCGGTATCGGCAATATCCGAGGCGCCATGATCGGCGGTTTCATTTTGGGCATGGTGGAAATTATGGTGGGCGCTTTTTTCCCGTCAACATATCGTGATTTTGTGGCCTTCACGCTGCTTCTGATTCTTTTAATTGTCCGTCCCTACGGCATTCTGGGCAAGCCGCAGCCGCAAAAGGTGTAGCCATGTCTCAACGTTCTTCGACATACGATACAATCATCAAACGCTGGCAAGCGCTCACCGATTATAAATATTTCTGGCCGATATTCCTGTTTGTGGGCGTTGGATTCTGCATGGCCGCGTCAGCGTTTGAATTTCTGGATTTATACCTGCAACTGATTTTAATTTATGTGGGCATCAACATCATTCTCACCGTCAGTCTGAATTTAATCAACGGCTACATGGGTGAATTTTCCGTGGGTCACGCCGGTTTCATGGCGGTCGGCGCTTACGTGGCATCACTTCTAACCGTTCATGTATTTCCATCCGGCGCTCAAAATATGCTTTTTCCGCTGGCGATACTGGCCGGAGGACTGGCAGCCGCGCTGGTCGGTTTTCTGGTCGCGATTCCCTCTTTTAAAACACGCGGCGACTATCTGGCCATTGTCACCCTGGCCTTCTGCATGATTGTCAAATCCGTTCTCGAAAATATCGATGTCGTCGGCGGTCCGCGCGGTCTCCTGGGCATGGAAAAACTCACCACGCTGCCGTGGGTTTTTTTCTGGACGGCGCTCAGCGTCTGGGTGATCCGCAATCTGGTGTATTCCAATTTCGGCCGCGGCGTTTTATCCATCCGCGAAGATGAAATTGCCAGCGACCTGATGAGCGTCAACACGCGTCAGGTCAAAATCATCGCCTTTGTCGTTTCATCGTTCTTTGCGGGCATTGCCGGGGGATTGTTCGCCCACGCCCTCCAGTTCATTAATCCACGCATGTTCGACATCATCAAATCCACCGACATTCTGATCATGGTCTATCTGGGCGGCATTGCCTCCATCGCCGGGTCGATTGTCGGCGCAATTATTTACACCATCCTGCTGGAAGTGTTGAGACCGCTGGGCGTCTGGCGCATGGTCTTCATGCCGCTGATGCTTGTGCTGCTGATGATCTACCGTCCACGCGGCATCATGGGTTTGAAGGAAGCCCGCATGTTCATGCCGCTGCGCGACTGGGTAACAGAAAAACTCTGGCGGAAGAAGAAAAAGGAGGCCGGCGATGCCACTCCTTAAAATCGAAAAACTGACCCATCGTTTTGCGGGACTTTGCGCCGTCTCCGATTTCAACCTGGCCGTTGAGCCGCATGAACTCATCGGCATCATCGGTCCCAACGGTGCGGGCAAGACCACCGTTTTTAATTTAATTACCGGGGTCTATCGCGCAAGCGAGGGCGGCATTAGACTGGACGGCCAGGAACTGGTCGGCCTGACGCCGCATCAAATCACTACACGAGGCATTGCCCGGACGTTTCAGAACATACGGCTCTTCAGGGAACTGAGCGTCTTGGATAATGTCCGCACCGCGCATTACGGACGCATCAACTACTCGCCGGTCGAGGCGCTGCTGCACATCGGCCGTTTTTGCGCCGAGGAGCGGCGCATTACCAATCAGGCGTTGGATCTGCTGGCTGTCTTCAAGCTGGACAACCTTGCCGGTGAAAAGGCAAAAAATCTGCCTTACGGTCTGCAGCGACGGCTGGAAATCGCCCGCGCGCTGGCCACCGAACCGAAACTGCTGCTTCTGGATGAACCGGCCGCCGGGATGAATCCCAACGAAATCATCCAGCTTATGGAATTTATCAGCTGGATTCGCAAAACGTTTTCAGTAACGATCATTCTGATTGAACACCAGATGCGCCTTGTTATGGGTATTTGCGAACGGCTGGTGGTGCTGGATTTCGGCGCGACCATTGCCACCGGTCTGCCCGCCGAGATTCAAAACAATCCGAAAGTTCTGGAAGCTTATCTCGGCGAGGAGGTGGCTGTATGACGACTGCAGAAAAAATCCTGACGGTTGATCATCTGAACGTTTCCTACGACAGCATTCATGCGGTTGACGATATTACTTTCGACGTAGGCAGGGGAGAAATCGTTACGCTTATCGGCGCCAACGGCGCGGGGAAATCATCCATCCTGCGCGCGATTTCCGGCCTCGTTTCCTATGGCGGCATCATCCGCTATGCCGGCAGGGACATGAAAAACATCGCCGCCGATCGGATTGTCGCCGCGGGAATCGCTCACGTACCCGAGGGCCGCGGCATCTTCGGCAATCTGACTGTCATGGAAAATTTGAAACTCGCCACCTGGCAACGGAAGGATAAAGAGCAGGTTGCCAGAGATTTCGAAAATGTTTTCTCGCTGTTTCCGCGCCTCCGGGAAAGAAGAAAGCAGCAGGGCGGGATGCTCTCCGGCGGTGAACAGCAAATGCTGGCTTTTGGCCGCGCGCTGATGACCGATGCGCAAACATTGCTGCTCGACGAACCGTCGATGGGACTTGCTCCGGTCCTGGTGCGCGAAATTTTCAAAATCATTCAGGACATCAACAGAGCGGGGAAAACCATTCTGCTGGTCGAACAGAACGCCAATATGTCGTTGCACATTGCTTCGCGCGGTTACGTTCTGGAAACGGGCCGCATCGTTCTTTCCGGCACCGGCAAAGAACTGACCGGAAACCCGCGGGTGAAGCAGGCTTATCTGGGGGGATAGGGGCACGGAACTGCGTGTGAAGGTATAACCGGGCAACAGTATCCTCTCGTGATCGGAGGTTACCTTCCCGTCTTATTTTCGTCCGTCATTTTTTTGCGGGCAGGTAGGGCTTGAAACCGTTCTTAATAATCTCACTGAAATTTACGGCTAATTCATCGAGCGACATTTTGATTTTATAATTAAACCAGTCCTGATAAAGACCGACAAATCCGGACGCAAACAGATCGACGCAAATGATGAACTGATCCTTGTTTTTGATTGCCGACATCTTTTTTTCGTCGCTGCGTATTTTATTAACAAACAACCTCTTGAGTTTATTCAAAAAGATGATGGAACTCTGCGAATTGATCAATATCCGGTAAAACTCCAGATCTTCTTCCAGAAAGCGTGAAATTTTTCTGAGAAAGGGCAGGGGATTTTCAATCATCCGGGAATCTTTAAATTCATCAAGAAATTCAAACAAAGCCGAAACGATTTCACTTCCGATCTGTTCGGAGACGGCGTTAATGCTGTTGTAATGCGCATAAAAGGTTCCTCGGTTAATATCGGCCTTGGTGACAACGTCCTTGATGGTGATTTTATCAATATCTTTCTCCTTGATCAGTTCCACATACGCCTGTTTGATCAATTTTCTTGATCGAATCGCGCTCCGATATTCCGCTTTCGCATGCACATCCTTTTTGATCATTTTCCATCTCCTGCAAAATTTTTAGCTAAAGTCAGACAGAACAATCAAAATTTGTTCAATATCATACAAAAAAACAGAATATTGACTATTGACTCTGACACAGACGCACTATATTGTACTTATGTCCAAAATTCAACACTTGTTTTACTTTGATTGAAATTATTTTAGAGGTGATCAGAGAAGATAAAAAATAAAAAAAGCCTTTCCCAGCGGGTAAACCGCTTCTTTTTCGTTCCCGTCGTAATGACCCCCCCACGGTTACAAGATCGGGAACTCATTCACCATCCCTCCAGCAATGGAGGGATGGCGTCATTAAAACATCGGACATAACGTTTCACGTTGGACAACCGCATCCGTATGGATGATCCACCGAAGACAAATCTGTTTTGACAGCCGGATTCTCCCTGTGTTACAAATGAACCGTGAAAAATAAAGAATTTTTCCCAACCGACATTAAGCCGCTGAAAAATCCGGAAGTACGAAACAATACCGTGTGCGCTGAGGTAAGCAAAACACGTGAATCGTTGCGCGTCTGGTGGAGCGCATTCCGCTATCATTTTACGCCTGCCAGTTTTTTGCCGGCCATCCTGGGAGGTGTCGTTGCCTGGACGCAAACGGGATTGATGAATCTGTGGTTTTTCTTTCTGACCGTTCTGGGCGTGACGCTGAACCATCTTGCACTGAACATGACCGACGATTATTTCGATTATCACGCCGCCGTCGACGGTAAAAATGACGAAAAAGAAAATCCGTTCTCCGGCGGCAGCGGCGTCCTGACCGGCGGCGCTATCCAACACGCGCAGATGCGCCGGGTCTTCATGTCCCTTTATGGTCTGACCATTGGCATCGGCCTCTATCTGTGCGCGGCTCAAACCTGGTGGATCATGGCCTTCGGCCTGTTTGGCATGGCATGCTCCTATTTTTATACGGCGCCGCCTGTGCGTTACGGCTATCATGGTTTCGGGGAATTATCACAACTGATAAATTTCAGTTTCACCATCGGCATGGGCGCTTATGTTCTGCAGACGATTTCATTTTCCGGTGAGGCGTTTATTATCCTGTTGCCGCTGGGTTTGATGATGTTCGCCATGATCGTCATCAATGAAATTCCGGACAGGCCCAATGACGCCGCGGCCGGTAAAAATAATCTGGTTGTAAAATTCGGGGTAAAAAACGCGGTGTGGCTTTACGGCATCGCCCTGACGCTGGCCTATGCGATCATGCTGCTGGCGCCGCTGTTCGGCATGGCGAGTTTCTGGATTTACCTGACGCTCCTGACGCTGCCCTGGTCTTTCCGGGCTTTCATTATCATGAAAAAACACTCCAGCGAACCGGCGCGAATGACGCCAGCCAATCTGCTGACCATCCGCGTGCACAATCTGACGGGCATTTTATTGATTATTGCCTGCCTGATTCAGGGGCTGCAAAATCAGCGGGCCGTTCCGCCAGCCGTTTTTGCCATACTGCTGCTGACGGTTTTTTATCTGCCCGCCGCTGTTTCTGTTTTTTTAAAGAAAATACCGGACCACGGACAGCTCGAAACGCGATAATATTCCGAACATCGGGGCTTGAAAATCAGATCAGAAATCCATAAAATTAAGCAAAGGAGGGCGATGGTATGGAATTCGACCGTGAAACGCTATCGAAACACGACGGAAAAGAAGGCCGCGAGGCTTTTGTCGCGGTGGACGGGAAAGTCTATGATGTGACGGGCAACCGCCTGTGGAAAAAAGGCGTGCATATGAACAGGCACCAGGCGGGTGTCGATCTGACGGAAGCCATTGCTGCCTCACCGCACGGCAAGGACGTTCTGGCGAAGATCCGGGAAAAGGGCACGCTGATTAAAGCGAAAGAAGAAAAGCCGCCGTTTCTTCCGGAATGGCTGATGCAGTTTATGGAGGCCTATCCTTTTTTCAAGCGACATCCGCATCCCATGGTCGTGCACTTTCCCATGGCGGTCTTTATCATCGCTCCGCTGTTTCTTGCCTGGTATTATTTGATCAGTCCTGCGCCGGGACTCCTCGACGCTGTTTTCTACCTCTACATTCTGGGAAGTCTCTCCCTGCCGGCAGCCATCGGCACGGGCATTCTGGCCTGGCTTGTTAATTATTCGGGGAAGCCCAATCCCCTCATCGTGCGTAAAACGGTTTTTTCTTTTTTGCTGCTGCTGTCCGACACCATCATCATGGTGGTGCTCGTGGTCAACCCCGGGGTCCTGCAAAACCCTTCAGGCGTGGAACGGATTGTGCCGGTGCTCGTATTTTTCTGCCTGCCGCTGGTATCTATTATCGGGGAGCACGGCGGCAGACTGGTATTTCCTGTGCTGAAAAGTAAATAACCGGCCATACGGGAAATATTGCGGTTTGTCCCGTTGCGGTAAGAACATTCATTTCATAAAGTCTAAAAGCCACGCGCTGTAATCTTGATGGCCGGCATTGTCCGCTTCGGGAAAAGGAAACAAATGGAATGAGCAGCCAAGATTCCCTTGACATCAAAACGCGGCTACCATAAACTTACCCCCGGTAAAAAAATCCACTAAATATTTCCTGAGCAGAAAATTTTATTGAGAGCCCTTTTCGATCAAAAACAGGCAGACAGGAGTTTTCAATGAGCGATTTTGACAAGAGAAAATATATCCGATATCCCGCAGAGCCGAACGAACTGGTGACCCTTTATTATCTTGACGAAAAAACCAGGAAAACGGGACAGCGCGTGGGATTGGGAGAAAATGAAAGTTTCAAGGGCTGTTGTGCAATATTTGTGGGAGAAATGAACTTACAACAGGGCCAGGAAGTGCTTTGCCAGTGCGGCACACTGCCCAAAACGAAAGCCAAAATAGCCTGGATCAGCAAGCTGGAAAATCAGGTCACCAAAGTAGGCATTACTTTTCTCTAATCAGAAAAATTCCGAACACGTTGTCCCGCCGAACAATGTTGCGCCCTATTGTCTTATATTTCTTAAATTTTATTTTTACTTTACGGCTTCAAAATACGCATCGGTCACATTGTCCAGAAGCTGCAGGGCGGTGACTTTGATGACGACGATGCGGGCGTCGGGATGGTTGAAAAAATCCTTCAAACCGGGATGCTTTTTGATCAGCGTTTCCCGAATCTGTTCTAATCTTTTGTCATGATCTGCGGCCTGAAAAACGCCGGTGACCGTCAGCGCCCTGGTTTTGTCCCGTGGCGATGCATCCCGCGTATCGATCAGCAGACTGACTGTCGGATTGGCGATAAGATTGCGGTACTTCTTCGTGTCCTTGAACGTGGCCATGTAGATTTCACGGCAGTCCCTGCTCGTTGCGTAAGACATCAGAGAGCAATGCGGAGCGCCGTCCGCAGCGGTGGCCATCACACATACGTTATTTCCCGAAATCATTTTTTGAATATCACCGCGCATAACCATGACTCCTTTGATATAAGATGAGGCAGTGATTTACCCCGCAGAGCGCGCGGGAAAGAACGGCATTCTTTCTCCCCGCAATGTTTCTATCTTAGTACCATCCATTGCTCTCGAAATGTCAAGAATAAAAATTTATCTCCTGATTGCCTTGATTCCTTGTCTTTTATCCCGAAAATAATAAATATATCTCTCAAAAGGCTTAGCATCGTAATGTTTGGAAAGTGTATAAAGAGCCGGATAAAACAAAGAAGACCAGTGACGCTCGTTGAGAGCCCATTCGGCATTGAATATTTTCCGGGGAGTGCCGGGTCTTAGGACAGCGGGCAACCTCCTATATTCTCATAGCGGAGCGGGATAGACAACCGCCTAACATCGAAACGTTTAGAAATAATCATTTTTATCCTGTCGTTCCTGAGTCCTCGATAAAGACAAAAACACCTCCTTTCAATTCGAATAAACATCATTTACACGAGATAAGCAATATTGAACGAAGGCTTTTTGCTTGATAAAAAATAGAAAAAGGAATATTAATAACTCAACTAAAATTGTATGTTTCCCCTCTCTTTTCTGTACGTTTCTGTGTGTCAACAAAGTAACATTTGGTTGCCAGGCTGCTTTTGGCTCAACCAATAATTAAAATATTTGTTCGTGAATATTAACCCATCAACTTAACCATCAACTTCTGGAGTCCTAAAGGATTGATCAGACCCTTCCCGTTGAATTTGAAGGGTATCGTTAAAGTTTAAATAGTTTTTTCGAGAAATTATTGATTAAAACTGAAACGAAAGGAGAATGTTATGAAAAGATTATTGATGGTATCTTTAATGGTAATGATGATATCATTTGTTCCGGTCGCACAGGCGGCTGCGGATGATGTCATTTGCGACTCTTGCGCTGATTCCGACAGAGATGGAGTCAATAATTGTCAGGATAAATGTCCCGGTACCATTCGAGATTGTGCGGTCGATGCAGAGGGCTGTCTCCTGGATTCCGACAAAGACGGCGTGATTGACTGCAAGGACACGTGTCCCGATACACCGGCCGGCTGCAAAGTCGACAGTTATTATGGTTGCCCCTATGATTCAGATAAGGACAGCGTGATTGACTGCCGGGACAGATGTCCCGATACCCCCCACGGGTGTGCTGTGGACCATGACGGCTGTCCCGTCGATTTAGACCATGACGGCGTGATTGACTGCCAGGACAAATGCATATGCTGTGAAACCCAGGGGTGTCCTGTAGATCCAGAGGGTTGTCCTGTTGATTCCGACAAGGATGGAGTTTTTGACTGCAGAGATAAATGCCCCGGTACGCCTGCCGGCTTTAAAGTAGATAAAGACGGTTGTATGCGTGCAAAGGCCACCGTCGAACTGATGGTTCAATTCGACACCGACAAATCATTTGTCAAAGATGAATATCGTGACGACATCAGGAAAGTTGCTGATTTCATGAAAGAGTATCCCAATACAAAAGCTGTGATAGAAGGGCATACCGACAGTGTTGCTTCGGACGCTTACAACCTCAGGTTATCGAACGACCGCTCTAATAGCGTACGCCAGTATTTGATAAAAGAATTCGGTGTCGAGCCTTCTCGTCTTACTTCTAGAGGTTATGGAGAATCTAGGCCGATAGCCACCAATGATACCGATGAAGGACGTCAGAAAAACCGCAGAGTTTGGGCTGTTATTGAAGAGATAGAAATAAAATAAGAATTTAACTCGTTAACTTGTTGATTAAAAAAGGCTTCATGACCGTTGTAAGGTTATGGGGCCTTTTTGTTTTACAAATTGTGCCGGGTATTCAGGGTAAATCCAGTATCATATTCCTCGAAAGAGGGATTGATTTATTCACAATTCACTCTTCACTTTTCACAGTTATTCAAAGTTTTTCTTGAAATGTAATTTTAAAAGCGTATTATTCGCCAAACTAAACTATTCCGATCACTGGAATTGTTTTGTTGAAGTCCCACAAAATGCGGCGGGCATGGATGATGTCTTTGATTCTGCATGTTTCACTAAAATAAATTTGTAATGCTGATGGGGGGCTGAAAACTTATATTTCAAGACCTGGTCCTATGCACTTCCTTTCGCAGTTATGGCAGCTAAGACGTTACAGACATTTCTGACAAAAGACGATATCCGATTAGAGGTCCTGGGCGCCGTGCCGGAAAATCCTGTAGCCTGTATGGTCGTTTGGCCCTGTATGGGCGGTGCGGTGCAGATGTACCGGGTGCCGGTGGAAAACTTTACAGACCGGGGCATAGCCTGTATCCTTTATAATCCGCGCGGTCACGGCCGTTCCGGGGGCGAAATGGAAATACGGTCTGCGTTGAGCGATCTGGAGGAAATTATCCAAATCCATATTCCGTCTAAAACGTCCCTGGTCATCGTCGGTCATAGCGCGGGGGCAAATGCCTGCCTGCAATTTGCGGCACACTATCGCCCGCCGGAAAAATTCGTGTTGATCGCGCCGGTGCTGGATTCCCGCGAATCATTGTTTTCCATGTATTCAAGAAAGACCATTGCCGAGTTCATTGACATCCTGTGCGCTTACGCCCAAGACGACGCCATTGTGCGGAAGGTGCTTGCCGACGAGCAATGGCTTGATGTTGAAATATGGAAATCGCACGGCTACAGACAAATGCTCGACAATGTCCCCTCACGCATTCATCTGGGCACATTCCTGGAAAACCTCTTTCTGCCCGGACATAATGCCTTTGAGGAGTTGAGAAGGTTTGCGGGGCGCACGCGCATCTTCATGGCCGGGGAAGACACCTGGTATCCGGCGGCAACCACCAGGGGCCTGGCTGAAAAATACGGCATTCCCATTCAAACCATTCCGGAAGCGCAAAATCACTTTTTCATGGGCGCTTGGGAACGTATGTGGGAGGAGGTCTTAAGTTTGATTGGAGCGAAGACAGGTTGAACCATGAATGAAATAGGGGAGAATAGGCTCAGGGCTTCAAATATGAGTTTCTCCAATCTGCAATCATTACACACATCGAGCATTACGATTGCCGGGCTACGAGGTGTTTTTATTTAAAGGATAACTAATATGTCGCTTGTACACAATGTCACCGGAGAACAAAATCCATTCAGACGTTTCACGCTCTTTATCTTTGCCCGGTTTATCGAGGTTCCGCTCCTGAAACTTTGCTTTCATATTTTAAGGGGCAAATACCGACGGTTCGGCAAAATGCGCTGGGTGCGCGTTCTTGCCGGCTTCCTGCTTGCCCGGCCTTTCGGCTATCTCGGCGATACGGCCAAACCGATGCCCTATGACGAAGTGCTGTCTCTGTTGGATACCCTGGACGGTCCGATTGCCGTGGGTGCCTGCCGCTGCCGCATCGGCCACAAATCATGCTCCCACCCGCTGGAGACGGACATTGTTATGCGCACCGGATACGAGGCCTGGATGAAAGCATTCCCCCGGGACTACCGTCAGATTTCGAAAGAAGAGGCCAAGGCGATCATCAAGCATACTCACGAACTCGGCATGTTTCACATGATCTTTGTTCATTGCCCGGTAAATTTATATAATGAATATGTCATCTGCAACTGCTGTACCTGCGGCTGCGTGCCCTACATCATCAATCGCGAACTCACGCAGGAAAACTATCCCCTGATCGACGGTTACTTTATGGCGCAGACCGACCGGCAACGCTGCAAGGCCTGCGGCAAATGCATCGAGGTGTGCCCCTTCTCGGCCCGTCAGATGGTCGAAGACAGGAGCAAGACGACCGGAAACTGCTTCGGTTGCGGCTTGTGCTCCTATGTCTGTCCGGAAAAAACCATAACGCTCCGGCGCCTGCGCGATCCGATTCTTCCGCGCGACGAACACGGCCATGCTCCGCCGCATCATCACGCGCATCTGTATCATCAACACGCCCCTTATAAGGAAAATTAAAAATATGGGGGCCTACATCCTCTTTATTCTGAAGATACCCCATAACCTGGCGGTCATCTGCGACGGAAATGACAGAGAAACTGGTAATCACAGAGGAATGATGTTATTGATAATACGCATGTTAGCTCTCTAATATCAGGAAAAGAATGTTTAACCTTAAAAGGATATTTTATATCGGCGTTCCGTCCGACATGGATCCGATAGAAGCAAAGTATGTCGGGATGTGCAATATCAGCGCTTTATTCTTCATTGTAACCAATCCCATCTACATGATCTATTTCTATTCTAATAACTGGATGTTGTTATTTTATGAAATGTTCATTTTCATGGCGGCTTTAGGTTTTACCTTCCTGTTTAATTTGAAAGGGAAATATACGTTGGCGCTGGTATGGTTCGGCTCGATATTAAATTATCACTTAATCTTTCTGTCTGTAATTTTTGGATGGGAGGTAAAAATTTATTATCTGATATTTTTTACGGCCGGCGGCGCCATTATGTTGTTCAGGCGTCGCGCCTCGTTTTTGATCGTGCCCTCTGTTTTTGCGACTTTGGTTTTTTACTACATGGCTTATTTTCTCTCGCGGCACATCGCTCCCGTTTATCATTTAAGTGAGTATCAGATTGCAGTAACAAATTCCGTCATCGAAATAACTTTTTTTATGCTTGTGGTGATCAATGCCTATCTCGGACGATACGGTTCCATTGCCAGCGAAGATCAGTTGAAACTGGAAATTACTCGCTCCAACGGTCTACTGGAAAAACTGCAGAAATTGGACCGTCAGAAAACAATGTTTTTTCAAAACATCTCGCACGAAATCCGCACGCCTTTGACGCTGATACTCGGGCCGCTGGAAATGATATCCGCCGGGAAATTCGGCCGGCTGGAGCAGTCATTAAAAAATCAGCTTACTGTTGTTCAGCGTAATGCTGGCCGTCTGCTCGGTCTGATCAATCAACTGCTTGATTTGTCAAAGCTTGATGAGAACAAAATGCCTCTCAAGATTACAAGCGGCAATATATCAGCTCTTGTTTCCGATATTATAAGTTCTTTTGAAGCCTACGCGGACAAATTGGGGATCGCGTTGACGCTGACCGACGAATCAAAAACAGTGGAGATGGATTTTGACCGGCAGATGATGGAGAAAGTTCTGATTAATCTGATTTCCAATGCCCTTAAGTTCACGCCGGTCGGGGGCCGGATTAATGTTTCCATCGCCCGAATCAATGACGGCAAGAATATTGTTATTAGTGTGAAAGATTCCGGCAGAGGAATTCCGCAGGAAGAACTGCCCTATATCTTCGACAGATTCCATCAGGTCGACGGAACCATGACCAGAAATCAGGATGGGACGGGCATCGGCCTCAGTCTGGTCAAGGAATTTGTCGAACTTCATGGGGGTAGGATAGAAGTCGATTCGGTCGTGAATGAAGGCTCGGAGTTCAGAGTGATGCTTCCGAAAGAGACCGCTCTTGAAAAGTATGAACAGCAGGAATTGTTCCCGGCGGCAAAGGATGAAAAAAATATTGATTATCAAGAAAAAGTCGTTCCGGAAAAAGAAGAGCTGAGCCGGGAAACAGAACGCATGGCCAAAGTGCTGATCATCGATGACAACGAAGATATGCGGGATTACATCAGGCAGGCGTTAAGCGCTGATTACTGGATCGCGGAAGCATCCGACGGTCGGGAAGGTTTGAAAAAGATTCGCGAGAATATGCCCGATATTATCATCAGCGATGTCATGATGCCGCAGATGGATGGTTACGAACTGTGCCGGCAGATAAACAGCAGTGATGCTTTAAAAAACATACCGGTGATTCTGGTGACGGCCCGGGCATCGGAAGCAATGACCATTGAAGGCATTGAAGCAGGCGCCTACGACTATGTCACCAAACCTTTCTCTCCGAAAATTCTACTGGCGAAAATAGACAATATTCTGGAGAGACAGGAACGCCATAAGAAACAAATCCAATATGACAGCCTGACCGGATTACTCAACCGCGAAGCGTGGGAAACCCGGGTTCTTCAGGAACTGGAAAAAAACAAACGCTACGGTAATGTTTTCAGTATTGCGTTTGTTGACTTGGATGATTTTAAAAATGTAAATGACACATACAATCATCATACCGGGGATGAGGTGCTGAAAACATTATCCTCGCTCTTAACGAAAAATCTTCGCATGTCCGATATAGCGGGAAGATTCGGAGGCGAGGAATTTGTCATTTATTTCCCCGAAGCAACCGGCGGGACCGCAGCGGATTCACTGGAAAGAGTCCTGAAGCTTTTCAGTAAACAGAACGTGGAAGATAAAAAAATTCATTGTACTTTCAGCGCAGGTGTGGTGGAAAGAAACACCTTGCGGGAACTTACGTTGAATGAATATCTGGCACTTGCCGATCAGAGTATGTATGTGGCCAAGAAAAGTGGCAAGGCTCGAATAATGTTATATAATGCGTAAATGTGGAGGGCCGCTGGCGGCAGCGGGTCATTTTTTCAATCAAATAAACAAGGGTAAGGTGTGATGATGAGCGATACGGTTTTAAAGGAATTAAAGGACGGTGTTTTATTGTTGACATTGAACCGCCCCAACTCAAAGAATTCGTTCAACCAGGAACAGTGGACGGCTTTTGCCGCGGAGCTGGATGCGGCGCGTGTTGACGATGATGTTACGGCAGTCGTTATCACCGGCGCGGGTAATGATTTTTCGGCGGGCCAGGACTTGAAAGATTACGGAGTTTCCGGCGCGGCGCACAGTTATCAAATTACGGAACGTGCGGTTGTTGATTTTGATAAACCGCTCATTGGCGCGGCCAAAGGAGTCGCCGTCGGAGGAGGCGCGACCATGCTGTTTCATTGCGACGTGCTCTACGTCGGAGAAAGCCTGCGCATGCGTCTGCCCTTCAACAGCCTGGGTATGGCGCCTGAATTTGCCAGCAGTTATATGCTACAGATGCTCATCGGACCGCAGCGGGCGGCCGAACTGCTTTTTACCACGGAATGGATCGACGCGGATAAAGCGCTCGAGACGGGCATAGCCTCCCGTAAGTTCAAGGATGATGAGCTTTTGCCAAACGCGATGGCAAAAGCCGCTGAGATAGCCCAGTTGCCTTTGAGTTCCCTGATGGAAACGAAAAGATGCCTCAGAACGGCGCATAAAGCGGGTATTGAAGCGGCCCTGAAGATTGAACGCGAGGCCATGGACAGATTGGCGGGAGGACCGGCAAGTATGGAGGCCATGATGGCATTTATGGAGAAACGAAAACCGAATTTCCGCACCCTGAAGAAAAAATAGTTCTCAAATTTTCCTTTCTTCTGAAGCCGGGAATCGATATTGCGGATGATCCTAATCGAGGCAGACCAGTCGGCTTTCTTTTTCTCTTGAGGTCAGCATTACTTCTGTTTTCAGATCGCTTCTCTTTTCGATGAAATGCTTGAAGGCGCCCAAAGCGAGCCGGGGCGTGTTATTGTTTGCGGAAAGATGAGACAGGAAGATGTGCTTCAGCCTGCCGGAAGCGTGCTTCAACGCAAGCTGGGCCGCCTGAGTGTTGGACAGATGGCCTCTGTCGGAAGCGATCCTTTTTTTCAGATGGGCAGGATAAAATCCCGTTTTCAGCATCTGGTCATCATAGTTGGATTCCAGAAATACGGCATCGGCATGCCTGAAATGAGCGATGACGTTTTCACATTCGAATCCGATGTCCGTCATCACGGCAACATTCCTGTTTCCGGAAGATACTGAAAAGCTGCAAGGTTCCACCGCGTCATGTGATTTAAGAAACGGGATTACACAGATATTGCCGATTTTGACCGGCTGGCCCGGTGCAAAAAAATTGAGCAGGGAATCGCTGACAACGCGGCCATAGGACACATACGTCTTTTCCGTCATGAAAACCGGGACAGCATGTTTCCTGCAAAAGACATCCAGGCCGCGAACGTGATCGGAATGCTCGTGGGAGATGAACACGCCCCGCAACCGGGACAATGAGAGCCCGAGCCTCGTCATCCTTTCCACGATCTGTCTGGCGCTGATGCCGGCATCGACAAGAATGGCCTCATCGTCATTCCCCAGATAATAACAGTTGCCGTTACTGCCGGAAGCTATGGACGCAATTTTCAAAGCAAGTATCTCCTTTAAGACCCGTCAACTGTTGAAGCCGGGTATCGTGCGAACAGGAATCCTGAGTTGATCGCGGTGGCCTTTGTTTGTGTGGTGTTTGCGGTTTTTACCGGAAAATGTCAAGACAAATTCATCCATTGGGCAGACCGGCCATAAGAGTGTCACGACTACAAGCCGGACATCCTATGCGCATTTTATGTGCTTGATAGAATACCGGCAAACATGTAAAGTTAACACGGTGATTTTGTCCCAAACGACAGATCAAGAGGAATCGGAACATGCGTTTATTACTGATTGAGGACGATCGCAAGATCGCTAATTTTGTCAGACGCGGCTTGCGTGAAGCCGGTTTTGTGGTTGACCATGCCGAAAATGGCGTCGACGGTCTGGATCTGCTGCTGACAGAACCCTATGATGCGGCCGTCATCGACATCATGTTACCCGGTCTGGACGGTCTGAGCATTATAGAGAAGATGCGCAACCGCCGCATGAAGATCCCGGTTCTGGTCCTGAGCGCCAAGGGCACGGTGGATGACCGTATCAAGGGCCTGCAGACCGGCGCGGACGATTATCTGACCAAACCGTTTTCATTTTCGGAACTCCTGGCGCGCGTACAAGCCCTGATCCGCCGTTCCAGCGGCAGCGCGGAACCCACGCGCCTCACATTCGGCGATCTGAGCATGGACCTGCTGACCCGTACGGTCAAGCGCGGTGATGAGGTGATCGATCTCATGCCCAAGGAATTCGAACTGCTCCAATACCTTTTGCTCAATGCCGGCAAAGTGGTCTCGAAGACTGCTCTCCTGGAACATGTCTGGGGCTATGATTTCGATCCACAGACAAATGCCGTGGATGTCCTGGTTTGCCGGGTGCGGGGAAAGATTGACCGCGACTTCGACACCAAGATTCTCCATACGCTGCGGGGTGTCGGGTATGTTCTTAAAATATCTTAAACAGCTCAGCCGCAAAATCACCTTCCGGCTCACCCTCTGGTATGCGCTGTTCTTCGTGTTCAGCTCTCTGCTCCTTTTCGGCATAGGCTATATGGCGCTGTGGAATTCCATGCGCACCAAGGACCATCAAATCGTTTCCGAAAAGATCAACACCTATACCAATATCATAGAGCATAGCGGAGTTCCCCGCCTCGTGCAGGAGTTGGAACGCACCCGCTATCCCAACGAACAAAACGGGTTTTTCATCCGTGTCGTGGCAAAAAACGGCTTCATCCTCAGCCAAACCCTGCCGCAAACCTGGAATGCAACTGAGATAAAACTTATACAAACGCCCTTGCCGTTTGTAGAGGACCAATGGACCCTCCTGAAAAAACCGCGTCTCACCGGAACTCTGAAAGGGCTGACAGGCGGCGATAATATTGATGTCACGGGACGGCTGCTCCTTGACGGCACGGTCCTGCACGTAGGCTACTCCACCCATGCCCGCGGACAATATCTGGGATATTACGCCGGCGTTTTTCTTATCATCCTGGGACCCGTGATTTTATTCGGTATTCTGATCGGGGTCTTCCTCGCGCGCCAGGCGCTCAAACCGGTAAGGGAATTGACTCTGGCGACCCAGAGCGTTCGTGCCGGCCGGATGGATGCACGAGTGCCCCTGGGAGAAACCAATACGGAATTAAGAGAGCTTGCCCGGCAATTCAATGCCATGCTGGACTGGATCGCTACCCTGACGAACGGTATGCGGGAAGCTCTCGATAATGTAGCGCATGACCTCAGGACGCCCTTGACCCGTATGCGATTTTCCATTGAGTCCGTTATGCAGCGCGAACCGGATAAGGCCGCCTTGCAGGAGGCTTTGCTGGATTGCGCCGAAGAATCCGGGAATATTCTGAATATGCTCAACGCGCTGATGGATATCTCCGAAGCGGAAACAGGGGTCATGACGCTTGATCTCAAAGAGATCGACCTGAAGGAGCTCATCTCTGCCATTGCAGACATCTACCTTTATGACGCGGAAGAGAAGAATATCCGGTTGGTAGTGAACATCCCCGCTAATTTGACGGTACATGCCGATTCTACACGATTGCGTCAGGCCATCGCCAATCTGATTGATAATGCCATTAAATATACACCTCCGGGCGGGTGTATCACCCTTGATGCCGGCAGTAATGAGACGAATATCTTCATTTCCGTGAGTGATACCGGAGGAGGCATCAGTCCGGCGGATATGCCGCGCATCTTTGAGAGGTTGTACCGCGGCGATAAAAGCCGTTCGCAGCGTGGATTGGGACTGGGACTGTGCCTGGTGAAGGCCATTGCCACCGCCCACCACGGTGCGATTAACGTTCAGAATCTGCCCGGCCGAGGCGCGGTCTTTACCCTTACTCTGCCGCAGCACACGCCCATAGAACCGGCAAAAACACCCCTTGCCGATTTCGATACGGCAGCGCAGCAGGCTCCCGAGTCATCATCGTGACTTTCAACAGCGCGTGTGAACCTTTCAAAATTGTAATGTTTCGGAAATGTGGGTGTAAGTCATGCTGGTTTATAGGTGAGCCAGGGAATGAAATGATACGGCGGTGATAAATGAAAACAAAGATGAAAAGTACGATAGGCGCGGTTGTCGCGGTGGTGATGGTTGTCCTGGCCTTACCGGCCAGCGTCACAGCGTATGACGAGCCGCGACAGGCGCAGCGCGGCGCCCTTGAAAAATCGCGAATAAGTCTTTTGCAGGCCATCAGCAATATCGAATCGGCATCGGGCGGCAGAGTGGTTATGGCAGAAGTCGAGCCCAGGAGAAAGCCGCTCAATCTGAGAAAAGGGTCCTTGGTGTTCGAATTGATGACTGTCAAGGACCATGTCATGAGGGCTTATTTTGTAGATGTTATATCCGGCAAAGTGCTCGCTCAGCTTGATGATTGGTTCGGCCTTCTGCATTTTTTGCACATCAGTAAGAAGGATGCTTTTGCCGATGCTAAAATATCCCTGGCGCAGGCCATCGCTGTCGCGGAAAAGGAAACCGGCGGCAAGACCGTTCTGGCAAAAGCCAAATTAAAAGATCATGTCCTCTATTATCAGGTCATTGTCACCAAGCGAGGGAACAATGCATCCGAGTTGGTATATGTCAACGCCACAAACGGAAACATCACGGATAGAGACAGGGAAGACGATTGACATCCTGAAGACCCATCTCACTTGTGACCAACCCGATGCTGTCTGATTTCCATCCTCCCGGCGGTCTCATATTCCTGCCGCCGGAAAGGTTCATCATCCATGCGGACATTTTAACCGTTCAGTCCAGTGCATAAACACCACGCCATTCTAGGACCAGGTAGGCTTTCCCACATTCATATTTTAATTCTTGAAAGCAACTTGGTTTAAAAAAAATCGAACCGAGCTTTTTTTGATCATCAGCGTTTCATACCGATGGCGGGATATTCCCGGAGAAATGAAGCGCTGTAAGTGCAGGAATTCCTCCCTCCCAACTCCTAACCTTGCAAAATTGTAATACGCACGAAAGGTTCCTGAAAGCCCGGTGGGTATATAGAGATGGTCACGAGACATGAAGGATGAGTGCAATGACATTGAAAGACTCAACCATCTTAAAAAGAAAAGGAGACCGATATGAACGCAATAGTAGGAGCAATTCATCTTGGAGGAATCGTGTCCACCCCGAGAGATTACATCACGACCAAACTCGGTCTGGATAAGACAAGAACCGCATGGGAGTTTTTACGATCGAAATACGCCAAGCATTTCGGCTTTGGTCTTGAAGTCAGGGGAGGGTCGCCTGATTTCGAAAGTTCCACGGCCCTGCGCCATAAAGCCATGGAAGCTGTCGACCTTGCGCAAAAACATTACGGCGACATGCTGATCAAAGCGGATATACAGGTCAAGGAAGGCCGCCTGGGCGCGGAAGATCACATGGTGGCGGGTTATGATATCGATTTCTCGCTGGATTGGGATTATTCCAGGCCGGTCTTAATTGAAATAACCTATGACCGACAAAACCGGTCCTACCGGATCATGAGTCTGGTCTATAATCACGTTATCGACGGCGTGCCGCTCGCGCTGTTCACGCATCTGATCCACAATCATCTGGTTCTGGGCCAGGCCTCTCTGCTGAGTCAGAGTAAAAGAACTTTTCCATTTTCCTACAAGTTTCATCTGTGGGACAACGGCACGCTGCCGGATAAAAAAGGCTGGCTCAGATTAAATTGCCTGGGTGAATCTGATCTTTTTCCAATAGGAAGCCAGATCGATGTAACCGACAGCAACATTCTGAAGCTCAGAAATAAAATAGCGCAGGAGATCGGACAGAACGTTTCGAATTCATCCGTTGAACTGGCGCTGCTGAGTCTGGAAATGGGGATCACCTGGGCCACGGATTATATCGCGCAGGGGGATCAAAATTCCCGGCGGCAGATTGATGTTCAAAAAGGATATCGCGGTCTGGGAATTGTGCGAACGCACCGGGCAGAAGAGATTGGAAACGCCGATCCCTTGACTCAATATCGATGGATTCGCGATGCCGTAAAGGATGCCGCGGGGGAAATGCATCTCGAAAGAGCCGGAAAAGGACAAAACAGCAGATTTTACACTCAATACAGAAAAATCAATCGTTTCTTTGTCAATCTCTTTGACCGGAGAATCAGCCATAAAGATGTCATGGCCGTTGCGGGTACGCAACTGATCAGTTCCAATTTAAACGGCATTGATTACGGTGTGCCTCTTTTTGTGGGCGGCGTTACTCCTGACCATATGCGGTTTATTTTTATCCCTTCTCATGGAGAACATAATGATACGACAAAGAATGAACGGGCCAAGCGCTCACTGACAACCCATGTCACGGAAGTTTCTTTTTCCTGCGGTCCCAAAATCAAGAGAAGCAACGGCCGTTCGATGGTGTACAAATCCCTGAAAATTTTGCCGCAGAAAGCTGATAATATCCTTTGGGGCTGGGGGTATGCTCCGGATAAAATTAACCTTTTGTCACAGGTCCAAAGGGTTCAACAGGTTTTCGCGGATGCCTACAGGCCCGATAATCCCAAATTGGGCAGAATTGAAAAACGCGCTGAACGGTATCTGGATTTATAAGACAAGGACCCTGTCGCTCTATTCCAGATACAAAGCATCTTTTATTGTCTATTTGAGAAGCAATAATAATTGCTTATATTTTTGCTTTTTTAATTGACAAAAATAAAAGCACGGTATAGTCTATAGCCGAATAAAGGAGGACATTATGAGACAAGTAAACGCATTGATGGTACAGCCGAAGACTCCGCAAACGTTCTGGAGCCATGACAGCGCGCTCAAGGCTGCCGGATTCAAGTCGGTCATGCCGCCCCTGGGGTTGATGACGGTAGCGGCCATGCTTCCGGATAATTTTCACGTCACGTTAATCGACATGAATGTGCGCGATCTCGAAATCAGCGACATTGAGCCCAATGAGATAGTTTTTCTCACGGGCATGTGGATACACCGCGAGTCATTTTTAAAAGTCCTCAATATGTGCCATGAACTCGGGAAAACCATTGTTGCCGGAGGGCCATTTGTCCAATCGGCCTATGGCAGGCCGGGAGACTACCTGGAATCGGATAAGATCGATCATCTGATCCTTTATGAGGCCGAAAATAATCTTCCCCAGTTTCTGAAGGACTACGCGTGGAGAGCAGCAAAGAAAGTGTACGCCAACAAGGATAAACCCGGATTGGAACTTACCCCGCCGCCGCGTTTTGACCTTATAAATCCGAACGACTACGCCTCCATGGCTCTTCAGTTCTCCCGCGGATGCCCGTTCAACTGCGAATTCTGCGATATCGTCCAGATGTTCGGACACGTTCCGCGCACCAAGTCTTCCGTGCAATTCATGCGCGAGGTTGAAGACCTGCACGCGACAGGCTACCGCGGACGCCTGTTTATCGTAGACGACAATTTCATTGCCAACAGAAAAGCGGTTAAAGAAATGCTGAAGATGCTGGCGGTGTGGCAGGAGGAGCACGGCTATCCGTATATGCTGTTCACTGAAGCGAGCATTGACCTGGCCAAAGATGACGAGCTTTTGGATTTAATGACGCGATCGGGATTCACGTCCGTATTTGTCGGAATCGAGTCGCCGGACAGCGCGACGCTGCGCGCAGCCAACAAAAACCAGAACGCAACTTGCGACATGAACAGAGCAATCGAGAAGATACAGCGTTCCGGCATAGAGGTCATGGGCGGATTCATCCTCGGCTTTGATACGGATAAAGAGGACGCGTTCGATAACCAATTGGCCTTCATCCGGCAAAACGGCATTGCCCAGAGCATGGTGGGACTGCTTGCCGCCATGCCGAACACCGACCTTTTCAAACGGCTGGAACGGGAAGGCCGGATCATTAGTCAAGACAATCCGCACAGCGGCGATAACGTCGATACCGTGCTCAACTTTGTACCCGTCATGCCGGCGGAAAAACTGGTTGAAGGCTACAGACGGGTGATCGCTCAAACCTATTCGCCCAAAAACTATTTTGCTCGCGCCTCAACCCTCATCAGCAGGCTACCTGATCTTAAAATAACAAAGCTTCGCGGGGCGGAGCCGTGGAAAAAGAAACTGGCGAAATCAAAATTGACCAATTATCCCCGCAAAACGAAAATGATGCTGGAACTGGCCAGGCTTTTCTTTTCGCTGTTCGGAATCCACGCGTTATGGTTTATTATCCGGTCGTCAAGGTTCGGACTGCTTGCCCTGCCTGCGGCGATAGAGCTGGTTTTCCGGGGACGTCATTATATCAACGTCGCCGGAAGAATTGCACACACGAAACCGCAGCCGGTAACGGTAAACGGGCAGAAACGAGAATCTGTCCCGTTGCTCATGAAACCGCTGCCCGGTTTGGGTAAATAAGAAATTATTCTGGATCTGTTCGTATTCCCCCAAAGGTTACTTTGGGGAATGCGAGGCAATGTCTTGCTCTGGTTCGCCTGAAATGATATGTCTTCGCGCATGAAAAAAACCATCATCCAAATTTATGAAGTACAAGAGCCGCACGAAGCTGAAGAATTAGTTGGTTTGGGGGTGGATCATATCGGCAGTGTGCTGACGGATTCCGGCCAGCTTAAACATGCCACGATTCGTAAGACAGTCCGGGTGATACAGCAGGCAGACGCCAAAAGCGGCCTGATTCCTCTGCTTAAAGATCCGGTAGAAATTATTCAGGCGCTTGATTATTATCAACCGGACTTTGTTCATTTCTGCGAAGCGCTTTCTCCCTTTACGGAAAATCAAGCCGCCGTTGCGCGTGAATGTGACACACTGCTTTCTTTGCAATCGGACGTGAAGAAACGATTCCCGCAGATCAGGATTATGCGTTCGCTTTCCGTGCCCCGTGCCGGCGTTTTTCAGGCAGCTGAGATTCAAAAAAACATTCTGCGTTTTGCCGCGCTCTTCGCGCCAACATCGGATTATTTTCTCATGGATACGCTGATCGGCAATCCGGGAGATCAGTCGCCACAGCCTGTCGCGGGCTATGTTGGCATTACCGGTAAAGTCTGTGACTGGAATATCGCCAAAGCAATCGTTAAGGCGAGTCCAATACCGGTTATCCTGGCGGGCGGCATTTCCGACGAAAATGTTTTCGACGCCATTATAACCGTCAAACCGGCGGGAGTGGACAGCTGCACGAGAACCAACGTGGTGGATAAGCAGGGTCGACCCATCCGCTTTAAAAAAGATATGAAAAAAGTTCGACGGCTTGTCGAGGAAGCCCGGCGGGCTGATGAGCTTTTGCGAGGTGGAGTGCGCTAATGCGTTCGAACAAGCCCCGTGATGAAAACAGTCACTGCCCCCGCTGTTACCAGCGCAGAGAAATCTGCATCTGCCCGATCCTGCCCACGGTTCAAACGCGAACACAAATTTTGATTCTGCGGCATATTTATGAGGCTGAGCGTCCCAGCAATACCGGCCGGTTCGTTGCGTTGGCCATGCCGAACTCGCGAATTATCGCCTGCGGAGGCGGAAGCCGCATCGGTCTTTCCCCCGTTGATGATCAAGAGCTGCGGGCTCCCGGAACCTGGCTGTTATGGCCCGATGGAACCGGTGCGAATTCTGACGCATCTGATTTGACGCCACCGGCCCGCGTTGTGGTTATCGATGCAACATGGCAACAGGCCCGCCGGTTGTATCGCAACATGCCTGTTCTGTGGGAACTGCCCCGGCTGACGCTACCCGCGCCAAAAGGACGCAGAGAACGGTTACGGGAACAACGTCGTTCAGACGGTATGTCCACGCTCGAAGCGGTCGCCGCCGCCGTTGCCGGACTGGAAGGAGCAGAAGCGGCCAGGCCGCTGGAAGAACTTTACGATGAACTGGTCCGGCGAAGCATCTCGTTGCGATGGGGAATCAAACATTCGGAGCGAGATTCAAAATAATACTCTATTTTTTAGAAAGGTATTATTAATGCAACATCCATGACGATGCCAGATGATTGAACTCTCATTTAGAAGAACATTGCCCTGATGAATAAATAAACAACATAGAGCAGAATTGCAACGGCAGCGATGCCAAACACAAAGCTGCCCCAGCCACCCATAAAGGCTTTTATCGTTCCCCATGCTTCTTTCATAAAGACCCTCTTCATCTTTTTATTAAACGACAATTTATATTGGCTATTTTAAGTAAGTCGGGTATCATAATATCACTATTCGTTTTTTTTAAAAGATCAAATTACGATCTCTTTCAGGATCGCTTATTCCGAAGAGAATCAGTTATCCCGCATTGTGCAAAATAAACAATTGATGACCAATTCAGATTTTTCTTGTGCTTTCATACAATCGTGAATTAATATAAATCTTACCACGTCAAAGACAAGAGGCCTCTTTAATTTGTCGTGGTAAAAACTGCTAAAGAGCCTTTAACAAACAATGAAAAGCCTTAAACTGACCATCGGATTGTCACCGTATCAGACCAAGAAGAAGCATTTACGGGGATTGAGCGCTTTCAGTCAATACATATATGATCTTCATTTTCCTCACTACGATCCGCAAATAAGCGCCAGCGGTAGACGGGTAGATCCCAAAATATCCCTTTACAAAGCCCGGAAGCGGACCATGGATTTAATATCGTGGAATCAAGAAAATACGGGGTTCAAATTAACGCTTCTCCTCAATTACCTTCTTCATGACAACTATAAAATAGTTGTCGATAATGTAACCAAAGAATTCTATCCGCGCGGCGTTCGCAGTTTTGTCGTGGCGGATATAGAACTGATTAAACGGTTGAAAGACGCCTTGCCAGACTGCGAAATTCAGGGTTCCTGCCTCTCGCATCGAATGACCGAAGAGGATTTGGAAGAAGAGCGCAGAGAAGGGGTGGTGTTGCACAATCCTTCCGTTAATATTATTCGAAACCCTGCGCAACTGGAGCGGAACCATAACGCAGGATTCGCGCAAAAGATCATAGCTTTCGAAGGGTGTCTCCATAACTGTCCTGAGGAAAGCGCGAGGCATGGGCACCGTTGGTACCTGGCCAGAAGCTTGCACCAGGATCAGGTTTTATGCAAAAACCCGACAGTGTCATTAGATCCCCGGTTCTTTTTCAAGGCCAACTGGGTGACCGTTTCACGATTGAAGACATTGCTGCCGTTCATCAGTGTTGTGAAACTTCCGCGTGACTCGCAAAGTTCGATTTTATCGGTCACCAAAAAGTTCATGCATATTTTTGATACGGATGCTTCCTATAATATTGCCGACTTCATCAATGCAGGATACTTTAGCCTCATTGGCGAAAAAATAGGCGATGTGCCATCGCACCTGTTTGATGATGATTTTTTCACCACCGTTGAACATTGTACGATGAACTGCAGCGAACGTTCCTGCAACCTGTGCTTTGACATGATGGAAAAAATCAAAGCGGTGAACAGCGGACCAAAACG